>Ga0114942_1000024_pt1 | contig 38190 bp, 52 predicted proteins | sample LowerColdCreek_FD_88674 | JGI IMG/M metagenome (GOLD analysis project Ga0114942, IMG submission 88674) | Groundwater microbial communities from Cold Creek, Nevada to study Microbial Dark Matter (Phase II) - Lower Cold Creek | ecosystem: Environmental > Aquatic > Deep subsurface > Groundwater ... | reverse complement strand
GCCCCAGTGCATCCCCCTGAACACCCAGCCCCGGCGGCTTCGCATTCCATCGCTCTCCCCGACCGGACACAAGGCCCGCGCCACATGACGAGGACCTGCTGGGGCAGCCGATGCCGGCGAGGTTGTTGGAGTAGGTGACTCGGGTGGCAACACGAGACCGAGACATCCGCCAGCAGCCTCACCAGCCAGATCGCCAAACACAGGAGCCGACATGGACATCACTTACAAAGCCTTGCCTTTCCCCCTACCTGACAGCGCACAGAAAACCCTGCGGCTGCTGGCCGCGAACGTGCAGGCTACCAAGAACAAGCAGCACGTATCCCACCAAGGCGTCGCGTACTTCGACGCGGAAGCCGAGCTGCAGCAGTACGAAATCACACTGCGCGAGACGATCGGGTGCGAAGTCACCCGCCCGGAAATTCGGCCGTGCTCTCCTGCCCAGTGATCGCCATGCTTACCCCGTCTCTCCAGCGCATCTCGACGGTCTGCAAAGAGATGGTAGCCCTCCAGAGCGACCTGATGTACTGCGAGGGCAGCGAAACCGTTTCCGTGTGCCGCCCGAAGGATGGCCTGTGGCTGGAAATCGAACAGGCCCCACGGGTCGGCCTGGACGAGCGCATCTCGATCTCCGAATACCGAGCGCGCGCGCGTCAAGTGTTCTACGCCGGAAGCGCCTGGGAAGCCATCACCACCATTACCCAACGACTCGAGCAGAGGAGAAGATGAACACCCACCAATCCAAAGTCAAGCACGTCGACGAAGCGATCCAGAAGCTCTGTCGCCAGGCGCGGTATCCGACCTCCAAAGCCTACCGCGCTGGCCTGCACTCCAGGTTCCTGCTGCGGATCACCGGATACCTGACGAGCAATCCCTACAAGCCAGGCCGGCCCAAGTTCGAAGCCTTCCGATTCGGATTCCATGAGGCCGGCACGACGGAGATTGCGCCATACCGCCCAACGCTCCGCCGCGCAGGGATCCGTAAGCCATGATCGCCTCACCACAATCCGTGCGTGTCAAAGCGGAGATCTCGGTCATCCACGTCGGCGTGGCGCAAGAACAGCGGTGCGTCTACGGGCTGCTCGGTCGGATATCCGACGAACCCTGCAGCATCCAGAGAAACAGCACGCTAGCCATGATGGATGCGCCAACGCTCCTGCCCTGCGGAGGCATGGAAGCCGCCGATTACCATGGGACAGACCCACACCTGCCACTGCGCGTGACCATGGAAACCAACGTGATTCGCGGCGAATCGCCATCCACTGTTTGCCATCCCACGTTCAAGGAGATCGCATGAAGCAGGTCTTGACTTTCCCGAATGGCCGGGCGTATGCTCCCGCTGTCGCTGCACATCAGCGACGCGGGTTTTGCAGCCCGGAATTCGTTGGCGGACGAACCGCCCCCAGTGCGGTATTTTTTCGTCCGTCGCATGGCAAGCCCTATGGGCGGGCCGTGTGGGAGGGCGCGAGCCCTGCCGGTGCCAACGACCGGTCTGCAAACCCGCACGGTTCCGCCCACCCGTTTTGCAGCGGGGAAGCGGATGACAAAACGCTTCGTTGGAGTCTTGCCATGACCAGCCCCGCTATCGGCGCGTCCGCGCCCACCGTTTTCAATTTCCAGTCCATCGATGTTCGCGCCTTCGCCGACGATGCCGGCGAACCGTGGTTTTGCGCTGCCGATGTGTGCGCCGTGCTCGGATATCGCAATCCACGCACGGCGATCGCCAATCATTGCCGCGATAAGGGTGTCCTGAAACGGGACACCCCTACCGACTCGGGCAGTCAGGAAATGACCTTCATCAACGAAGGCAACCTCTACCGCCTGATCGTCAAGTCCCGCAAGCCAGAGGCGCAAACCTTTGAGCAAGAGGTGATGGAAGTCATCCTGCCGGCCATCCGCAAGACCGGCCGCTACGAATCCGCCGCGCTACCGTCACCGGCCAACGCCCTGCCGCCCCCCGACCGCATCACGCCCAACCTGCGCCGCCGCATCAATCGCAAAGCGCACGCGCTGGCACTCGATCAGTACGACACCCTGCAGGACCTGCTCGAAGACCTGGTCACCAGCAACCTGCGCTGCAACGCCAGCGAATCCGACTGCGAAGACTACATCGAGCGCTTCGGATCGAACATGGGCGGCGTCACGCTGGTGAATACCTACGACCTGTACCAACTGGCCCGCCAGACCACGGGCCTGCTTGACAAAGCCGGCGAGGCGCTCGCGGTCGTCCACCGTCTGGAGACGCACACCGGGCTGCAGCTCTACCAACGGATCGACGTGGCCGGACTTCCAGACTCGCTTTGCAAGACGGTATTCGAGGCGGTCCGGAAGCACGAGAGCGAATCGAAAAGGAGCGCCGCATGACCGCCGAAACCCAGCCCGCACTGCCGTTCCCGATCGGCAGCAAGGTCCGCATCCTGGATACCCGTGAAATCGGAACCGTCATCGGGTATCCCCACGTCGGCCCGAACGGGAAGGAGCGCGTGCTGGTCGATCGCCCGTACGGGAACGCCGGCCAGGCCACGCGCAGACAGACCTTCGACGCCTCCGCACTGGAGTCCGCCGAATGACTACCGCACGCATCGTTCCCGAGGAAACCAGCGTTCTCGACGCGGCCACCGAAGCCCGGAACGCCGGGCACCACCTGCTGTGCAACGGCCGCCAGACCTGCATCAGCCCGGTACCGATACCTGGGTGGTGCAAGGTAAGCGTCCTGCTCAAGCCTCGTCGCCAATCGCCAAAGGAGCCAATCTCATGCGCCGCCTGATCGGTACCGCCATCCGATCCGCCTGTCGGGTCGCCCTGCTGATCGGTCTTGGCGTGCGGCGGCCTGCCGCCAGCATCCGGCAGCATGACTTACTTGCCGAGCGCGAGCGGATCGCCGACCAGGTGCGGCAATCCATCGAGCAGGCGCCCTCGCTGATCGGCGAACTGCACCGACTTGACAACGCGATCGCTCTGCAGCGTGCCGAGATGGATCACCTGGACGAAACTCGACACCGCCTGCGGACGCCGGCGCCCACCCAACCCATAGAGGACCTGTAATGACCACCAACGTGAAATCACCCAACACCAACAACGGCGCCCGCGCCAAGATTCTACGCGCCATCTACCAGCACGGCATGTTGCCCATCGTGGAAATCTCCGAGCAATGCGGCCTCACCGGCAAGCAAGCCCGAGACAACGTCTGCCAGGCACGTGTTGAAGGCCTGCTGTCGGCCGAACGCGACGACGTGACCGGCGGCTGCTCCTACAAGATCACGGCCGCCGGGAAAAAGTGGGTTGAGGAAAGGCCCAATTTCCTGAAAGGCGAGCACGACGTGGTTACCCCAACTGACACGAGATTTGTGTCCGTTGAACCGGCGGAAATTCTGGTGCTTTCCCCTCCAGTAGATCCCATCGAACTGAAGGCACCAACGCCGTTGACCATTCCAATCGACAAGGAGGAGACCACCAGCCTGCCAGAGGCCGCCGGCGCCAATACCCGCTACGCCGCCGTAGGCTTGGAAGGAGGCTTGCACGTCTGCAAAACGCTGGAGGAGGCCATTGCAGCCGCGAAAGAAATCTCGGAACACGATAGAGCGGAGAGCCCTGTCTACCGCCTGGTCAAGATCGGCGAGACTCGCACTACGATCGAATTCGTCGAGGATCCGGCATGAATCCCTTGTGCATCTACCACGGCGGATGCGCCGATGGATTCGCCGCCGCCTGGGTCGTCCGGAAAGCCTTCCTCGGGCAGGTCGATTTTCACGCCGGCGTTTATGGCGACCTGCCACCAGACGTCAAAGGCCGCGACGTCTTCATCGTCGATTTTTCCTACCCGCGGGGATACCTGCTGCGGATGATCGGCGAGGCCGAAAGCCTGACGATTCTCGACCACCACCAGAGCGCGCAAGCCGCGCTGGAGAATCTTCCCGGCGCCATTGTCCGCTTCTCCCTTGGCCTTTCGGGCGCCATGCTCGCCTGGAAGTATTTTTTCCACGACGCAACGCCACCCAGGCTACTGCAGCACATCCAGGACCGGGATCTGTGGCTGTTCCACCTCGACGCGACGCGCGAGATCATGGCCGGTCTGTTTTCCTACCCCTACGACTTCGCGCTGTACGACCAGTGGATGGACAGCGATCGCCTCGACGGCCTGGCCGCCGACGGCGCGGCGATCCTGCGCAAACAGCAGCAGGACCTCGACCAGCTGCTGCCGATCCTCACCCAACGCCTGCAGATCGGCGGCAAGACGGTCCCGGTGGCCAATCTCCCGCACATCCTGGCCAGTGACGCCGGCGCGCGCCTCGCGATTGGCCAGCCCTTTGCCGCCATTTACTGGGATAGCCCAAAGGGCCGCCATTTCAGTCTGCGCTCCACGTCTCCCGACGGTGACGATGTGGCGGCGATCGCGCAGACCTTGGGCGGAGGCGGTCACCGGCACGCGGGAGGATTCCTGATCCCCGGCGGCCTGTGGAACGAGGAGGGGCAATGAGATTTGCCTCCTCCTTCGGCGCCTACGAAATCGACTCGCTGCCGAGCCAGCCACAGGTCGCGCATTGTCACGGCCTGTTTGTCCATGTCGAACAGCGCGGGAAGGGTCTTGCTCACGCGCTCAAACGACACCAGGCCAACATGTTGTTCGAACTCGGCTACGACTATGCCACCTGCACCGTGTGCAGCACCAACACCGCTCAGAAGCAGGTGCTGCAAACCGCCGGCTGGCGGATGCTGAGCAGCTTTCGCAGCCGCAAGACCGGCGAGGCGGTTGAGCTGTGGGGATGGACGGTGCAGCGCGTTGAGGATCGCCCACCGACACCCAGCGGATAGAGCGATACGGACTTTCTTCTTCACCTGGCGGCAAAGATTGGGGCCCCCGAATGACAACGCATACGATTTCCAACACCCGCAGCGTTCCGGTCAGCAGCATCCGCCCGAGCCAAACGAACCCCCGCAAGCATTTCGACCCGGTGGCGTTGTGCGAGCTTTCGGACAGCATCAAGCAGCACGGCGTACTGCAGCCAATTCTGGTGCGACATGCAAGCATGTCGCCCGAGGAGGCGCGCCGGGCGGAATCTCCGAGTTACGAGATCGTCGCCGGAGAACGCCGCTGGCGCGCCGCCAAAGCTGCCGGCCTCGAATGGATCGACGTCAAGATTGCGGACCTCAGCGACCGCGAAGCCCTGGAACTGCAGATCATCGAAAACTTGCAGCGGGCCGATCTGCACCCGCTCGAAGAAGCTGATGGCTACCGCCAGATGATGCGCACACACGGATACTCCGCGGAGGAGGTGGCGGAAAAGATCGGCAAGAGCAAGGCCTACGTGTATGGCAGGCTCAAGCTCTCCGATCTTGGCAGCGATGCGCGCGACGCTTTCCTCTCCTGCCGAATCACTGCGTCGGTAGCGCTGCTGGTCGCCCGTGTGGCAACGCACCAGCTGCAGGCCAGACTGATTCACGAATTACTCCCACCGGGCCAGACGGAGGCGGAGTCGGTCACCGTGCGTCACGTGCAGTATCGTATCCGCACCGGCTACATGCTCGACCTGTACAAAGCTCCTTTCCCACCCGACGACCCGGCATTGCTACCGGCTGCCGGAAGCTGCTACGGCTGCCCAAAGCGCACAGGGAATCAGCCGGAGATTTTTGACGACCCATCGGAATCGGACATCTGCACGGACCTCGACTGCTTCGCGCTCAAGAAGAAAGCGCACCTGGAACGCCTGGCCGATGCGGGCCGCGCGAATGGGATGGAAGTGATTTACGGAGATGCCGCGAAGAAGATAGCGCCCAACGGTCCACGACATACCCTTGTCGGAGACGACTACGTCGATGTCGATAGCCGGATCTACGAAGGTGACCACATCGGCAAGACCTTCCGGGAAGCCCTTGGCGACCGGCTGCAAGTCACCCTTGTCGAGGACACGCGCAGCGGCAAGCTGGTGGAATCGATGCGCGGATACGCCCTGCGGGATGCCCTGGTCGCGGCCGGGGCCCTGCCGAGTCCGAACGTTTCCGAGAACCGGCAAAACGAGCGCTCCAAAATAGCCGAGAAGGTCGCCGAGGAGACCTGCTTCCGCAATCGGCTGTGGGCGAACGTCTTTCGCCGCGCCAACGACATCGCGCCCGAGACGCTGGCTTACTCGGCTTCCAGGATGGCGATCGACCGCCTCATCGTCGACACGATGTGGGGCAACCTGCCTTATCTAGCTCGCCTGCAAATGATCCAGGACGGCCCCGGCAAGTCGTATCAAGAGAAGTGCCACGCCATGTCCGAACGCATTGCAATAGCCCATCGGGCCGAACTGTTCCTGCTCTCGATCGAAATGGCGGTTTCCACTGATTTGCAGGTCGACGAATTCTCCGTCAATGCTCCACCCTTGGTGCTAACGCATATGGCCGAACACCTGGGCATCGTCCCATCCCACGTGCGCCGAGAGATTGCGGCAGAAAAGACGGGGCGACCGCTCGAAACGATATCGACGAAGGAGAAGCCAGCGACTTCGGCCCGCCAGGTGAAGTACCGCAGCCCGCTCGGAGAGTCCTGGACTGGACGAGGACGAATGCCCAACTGGGTCAAGGCGTGGATCGATCGTGGCAATACGCTCGAATCCATCGAGTCTGACGCCAGCACCGCGCCGGTGGCAGAACCAGTCACCGAAGCACTGCCCAATTTGGGCGAGGAAGGAGTGTAGCGATGGCCACGTATCGTCCTCGTCACATCTGGACAACCTCCGAGGAGGAGATTCTGAAGGCGCGTTATGCCACGGAAGACACCGCAGAAATCGCGAAGCAGATCGGCGTGACACCTGATCAGGCCTACATCAAAGCCAGCTCCCTCGGCATCCGCAAGACCAAGGAGTTCTTGCGCGCTGTTGGCCAGGCCATGGCGGCGAAAGCTCCGGAATCGGTGAAAAAGAATCGATTTCAGCCAGGCCACTCGACATGGAACAAGGGGAAGCCATTCGAGGCACGCGGGCGATCGGCGGAAACACAGTTCAAGTCCGGATCCAAGCCGCACAGCTACGCGCCGATCGGTAGCGAGCGGCTGAGCAAGGAAGGATACCTTCAGCGCAAACTTACCGATACCGGCTACGGTCCGGCCGACTGGGTCCCAGTGCACCACATCGTGTGGATGGAAGCCGGCAATCCGCGTCCGAAGAGGTCGGAGGCGCTCGTCTTCCGTGATCGGAACAAACGCAATTTTGCACTGGAGAATCTCGAACTGATCAGCCGCAAAGAGCTGATGGTCCGGAACTCTGTGCATCGGCACGGCCCAGAAATCCGCATGGCCTCGCAGCTACGAGGCGCCCTGAATCGTGTCATCAAACGAAGGATGGAAGCATGAGCAAGAAGAGTATCGACGATCTGCGGGCCGTGCTGTTTGCGGCGCTTGACGAAGCCAAAGACACAACCAAACCTCTTGACGTTTCTCGCATGCGCGCCATCAGTGAGATTGCGGGACGGATCACTGACACAGCCCGGGTCGAAGTCGAGTTTATGCGGACCACCGGAAAGAATTTCGGAAGTGGTTTCATTCGAATTCGAGACGAGCAAGACGACGGCAGTGAGCCCGCTAAAACAAACCAGATCGAGCAAGACGACGGCAGATTGCCCGCGAAAACAACCCCGATTGATACCGGAACGGGCGCGCAGAGCATCGTCAGTATGCCGGGCGGTCGGGTAATCACTCACAAGATGCGGTGAATATGCCTGGTCACAAGAATACTGCACAGCGGGTCAAACTTCAGGATCGCGCTGCCATCCTGTTCGCGATCGGCAAATTTGTCATGCTCCCGATCTACCTCGTTTCCAGCGACGGGAAAGAGCATCCGGATGCCGGGAGGATCGGCAAGATACTCTCCGCATCCAACGGCAAACTAGCCGTTGAGTTTTTCAATGATGAGCTGATCGGAAAGCTAACAGCGTGCATCCTTCCGACAAAGTATTGGCTGCCGGTACCGGAATTCTGTGTGGAGCCATACGAGCTAAGATCGAAAAAGAATGGCTGGCGCCTGTCGTCACGAGGATTAGGAGTCTTTGACGACATGAAGTGGCCGAAGAATGCCGCAACGGAAGGACAAACATGATCGGCCCAATTAAAACCGGCACCCTGGCGACCGCGCAAATCAGCGCCAGGATCCACAGCGGTTTGACGGTCAAGCTTGCAGACGGTCGACCTGGAAAGCTTGCGATCGTCGACGACGTCGGAGCCGTGGTCGACGCCTCTCCGGACGTGGCGCGCGAGGCGTGGCTGGTGGCCATCGCCAGCTACAAGAATTTCCTGATTGGTCAAGGACACCTGGTGGTGCTCTCCGGGCCGATCCCCGGCATTGCCAGCGAGTCACCGACGGCGGAATCCCGATAGTTCAATATCATTTGCAATCAGCGGTTTTTTCAATCGCTGAGCATTTAATATTGAACAGCTCCCAAATCGCAGGGTGCATTTCCCGGTCTCCATTTTCCCAATGCTGCCAGGTCCGCAATCTGCTATACACAAGATTTGCTGCGGCAGTTTGTGAAATATTTGCGGCGTTCCGAGCGATTCGTATTTGCTCAGGTTTCGGCGGATCAGGTATGTTCATTTTTCTTTTACCGACCGAATTACCGCCGGCAACTTCTCCTGATCTTCGACATTGACCGGGATAGGCGGTAGCCACTTCACACGACGCTCCTGTCTACCTGCTCCTGCAAGAAACGTGTGCCAGTGCGCTCTGCGGATGTGCGCACGCGGCCGCGCGTGTGTGCCTTCTCCATCGCCTTGCGATCGATCCTGCGATTTCCGCAGAGCGGCGCCAAGCCTGACGCCGACATCCCACACCGTCAGTTTGTCAGCTGGGAACAGCCGCCATCCCTGCTTCGTTCGCTTGGCCTTCGGGATGGTTGGCCTGGCGGTTCCGTCGCCGATCTCAGCATCGTCGGCGCAAAGATAAAGCAGGACGGATACCAGCGGCTCTGCGGTTTCCAGAACGTCGCGGTTGATCCCGGCCGGCAGTGTCGTGCCGGCGGCCACGGCATGGACTCGCGAGACGTCCAGTGCTCGCGCCACTGCTTCGCCGAGCGGCCATGATCCGAGGTGGATTGGAATCGGCACCAGGCTGTCCTCTGCGTCGACCAGCAGCCGCAGCTCCTCGCGGCCGGTGTTGGCATCGCACTCCAGGTGCGCGAAAAATCCGTGCATGGACTGGCTTCCCCACTGCCGCCCTGGTGTCTCGACGTACACGCACCACTCCGGCAGGCGATGCAGCACATCGCACGGAAGATCGCCGGTCAGCGGCGTGTCGAGCAGGCTAGACAGCAGGTCTGCATCAAACCGGTAGACGCCCTGCGTCGGACGCCATGCGGCGATGGCAGACAGGCGAGCGACGTCGCCGATGAGGTGAGGCGGTACCCGGTTAGCCCCCCCTCCGGAGACAATCGCGTAGGACCCGGCCATCGGGCAGTAGCACCACTCCGGCCAGTCCGGAAGTCCATCACGCCCGCGATCTTGTCGGAACGCATCGTACTGGCGCCACGCGCCGGGGTAGAGCTTCCCGGCGGTGACCAGGTGGTGTTTGGGGCGCGGGAGATCCATCATGCTTGCGGCCAGCAGTTGGCGCACAGATGCAGTGGCATGTAAATCGGTTCGCGTCCGCACTGGCAAGGCTCCCAAAGCTGGCCTTGTTTCTGCGGGGCGCGATTCACTGCAGCCGGCCGCGTCGTCTTGATGGCTTCCTCTGCATCGAGCGTGAGCAGCCTGCTGTGCGAGAGCGACATGAGGACAATGTATTCCGGGGCGTACTCCGGGAAGCTGAAATCCCCGTACCTCACGCCGTAGCTTTGGCAGTCTGCATCGGACAGAGGACTGACGCCCATCGCCGCGCAGGCGTCCTCATATCCGCTGCGGGATAGCGGCTCTTGGTACTGAGCCAGTCCAGCGCATCGCTCGCTGGCCGTCGCATACGCAGCGTCGAGGCCGCGCAGTGAGGATAGCGCTTGATCGAGCATTTGCTTGGCCTCGTCTACCATTTGCGCCTCGGATGCTCTCGGGGTGGGCGCGAACGGGATTTGCAGTGTCCGCGATCGGCCGTCTTCCCCTCGCTCCCCAACAGCGACGACCGACGACGTACTGTTCCAGCCGCCATCTCCTTGCGTGGGGTATCCTGCTCCGATGTTGATCGTGATGTGTGGGCAGTCGCGTGTACTGCGCTGTCCGTCTGTAGCCTCGGCATAGGTGCCGACACGACGGATTACGACGGGAACTCCATTGTGCTCGAAGCACTCAATGGCGTTGGCTGCGTGATAGTCCTGTACGATTGTCCAGTGGCTCATAACGATCTCCTTCCGAGATTTACCGGGTTCCGCCGGCTCGGGAGATTGATTCCTACAATCAAATTATACGCCCAATGGGCGCAATTGCAATAGTATATTTACAGACTAATTCGGGCATCCTAACGACACTATACCTATACTTTTCGGACTCGACATGACAAACTGCCTGAATGGACAATCCGAAAGTATACAGCTATCTCCGATTCTCCGACCCGAAGCAGGCGGCTAGCAGTTCGGCCGATCGCCAGACAGCTTACGCGCAGCGCTGGGCGGCGGACCGCGGAATGGTGCTCGATGAGGCGCTTTCGTTGCGCGACGAGGGGCTATCCGCCTACCACCAGCGGCACATCACCCAGGGCGCACTGGGCGCTTTCCTGCGCGCTGTCGACGCCAAGCTGATCGCTCCCGGATCGGTGCTGGTCGTCGAAGGGCTTGACCGGCTGTCGCGCGCAGAGCCGGTGCTGGCCCAGGCGCAACTGGCGCAGGTCATCAACGCCGGCATCACGGTGGTCACCGCCAGCGACGGCCGGGAGTACAACCGCGCGAGCCTCAAGGCGCAGCCCATGGACCTAGTGTATTCGCTGCTGGTGATGATTCGCGCGCACGAAGAGTCGGACACCAAGAGCAAGCGCGTGCGGGCGGCGATCCGGCGGCAGTGCCTGGCTTGGCAGGCGGGCACCTTTCGCGGTGTGATTCGCAATGGAAAGGATCCGAAGTGGGTGCGATGGACGGGGACCGGATTCGAACTGATTCCGGAGCGTGCCGAACCGATGCGCGCGGCGATCGCACTGTTTCTCGCCGGCCATGGCGGCTATCGCGTCATGCGCGCGCTGCGCGAACAGGGATACCAGGCGGACCAAGTGCCGACGACGTCTGGGACGCTGTACAAGGCGCTCAAGCGGCCGGACTTGATAGGCACCAAGACGCTCTCGATCGATGGCGAGGAATGGGCACTGGACGGCTACTACCCTGCCCTGCTCAGCCCAGCCGAGTATCAGCAGTTGCAGGCGGCCAATTTGGGCAGAGTCAAGCGCAAGGGCAAGGGCGAGTATCCCGGCCTGATCACCGGGCTAGGCCTCTTGCACTGCGGATACTGCGGCGCGGCCGTCGTGGGACAGACGCTTCTCGGCAGGAATAGGAAAGCGGACGGGACGCCACAGGACGGGCATCGGCGTCTTCTCTGTAGCGGCACCAGGACGAGGATCGGCTGCGAAGTGGGCGGAAGCGTGTCGGTCGCCCCGATCGAGAGAGCCCTCCTAGCTTTCTGCAGCGACCAACTAAATCTTTCTTCGCTGCAGGGATCCGGCGATCATCTAGCCGCGGGTCGGGCGGCGATCGCGGCAGCGCGGCAACGTGGCAGTGATCTTGGCGACCAGTTGGAGCGCGTGACGGCCGCACTGATCGCCGGCGATGGCGGCGCCACGCCGATTTCTTTTGTCCGCGCGGCGCGCGACCTCGAAGCCCAGATCGTGGCCACACAAAAGGAGGAATCGCTTGCCGAAGCGGACCTGGCGCGCAGAAGTCGGCGCGATCTGCCGGCGATCGCCGAACAATGGCGACACCTGGTCACTGGCGCCATGGCGCTCGACTACGACGCGAGGATGCAGATACGCGATCTCGTGGCGGAGACGTTTTCACGCATCGTGATCTATCACTACGGTATCACGATCGAGGCGGGCAGCCGGCATATCGACCTGGTGCTGATGGCCAAGGGGGGCACGCCGAGAATGCTGCGGATTGACCGCAAGACCGGGGCGTGGATGGCGCAGGAGTACGGAGCGGGGTAATCAGTCTTTTTTCATTATGCCGTATCGGTCGGCGGATGGGATAGGTCCTGCGGTCGGCACTCGTAGTGCTTCTGCCGTCTTCGATCCGCCCGCTTGTCCTTCCTCCGCAGCTGATCGAGAACCAACAAGGCGGCAAAACCGGCCATTTGCACTAGGGCGGACCAGCTTGGCTCATGGCCGGAGAGCAGGTGATACAGGCGCAACGCGCTGCCGATCGCGATCGCGTGAAACGCCATGCGGACGAATAGAGGAGCGCAGGGGCTCATCCGGTTGAGCGTCGGCTCGGCCAGCATCAGGATGGTCAGGGCTTCGGCGATGCCGACGAGCTGATAAACGGTCATGGCGCGACCTCGTCAGTTTTCTTCTTGGCCAGCCGCAACAAGAATGGCCCGAGAATGCGGTGCGAGAGGAAGCCGAATCCTACGGCGACCGGGTACTGTACTCGATCCAGAAGCACTTCGGATGAGCTGCGCAGGATTGTGTTGTCGAGGATACACATCGCCGCCGGCGTTCCGTAGCCGGCCAGGATCGATGCGGTGATAGACAGCGTGATGCGGCGCAGTAGGGGCATTGGTTCGGCGTAGGACAATGCCCAGAAGGCGCCCCACAGTCCGGCCAGCATCAGTTCAGGCCGTAGGCCAATGGCCAGGCCGAAAATCGTTATCCCGGATGCGGAAAGGATGATCCATGCCGCGCTGGTCGTGGTCGGTTCAGCCAATTTGATCTCCGGTCATACGTCGGCAGTGACGCGCACAATGTTGGTTCCATCGGCGTAGAGGATCGCTCGCTTGCCATTGGCGACCGTGATGCCGGTTCCGCTGGGGCCGATGAATTGCAGGCTCTGCGCGCCTGTGGTGCCGTTGTAGACGGTCCATTGCTGCGCCGCCAGGGGCACGACGACATTGCGTGTGGTGGTGAGCGACACGGAACTGGTGACCGACAGGATGGCGGCAACGGCCTGCGCCTGGCTAAGGGTGATATTGGCGTCGGATCCCATGACGATCGCGGATCGCTGCGCCACCCCGGCCGGCCGCACCCAAGCGCGATTGTCGGTATAGCTGGTGACTGACGATGCCCCGGTGACGGCGGTGTACAGCGGGATGCTTCCGGGGGTAAAGCCGGTGGTGTTTTTCGAGACTACGCCGGCGCGCGTGGCCTCAATGTAGTTGGTGGCCGATGCCGACAGAGCGATCGCGGCGGCATTGTTTGCGATCGCGGTGAGCACCCCATCGACCAGCATCGTGCCGCCGTAGAAAAACCAGTTGAGACCAGAGCACAACGCGCCACGGCGCGCGAACAGCATCGATGGGCTGGCGGCGTTGAATAGGTCGTTTGCGGTGACTTCTTTCGACGGCTGCGATTGCACGATGACGTCTAGCAGGCTGGTGGACCCGGACATTTGGCTACCTCGTGATGGATTGCGTGAGCGGGTATCCCCGGCCAATGATGGCCGAGATTTGATAAATCTTGAGGTACAGCGTCGCCTGTGTGCTGCCAAAATCGGCTGTCTGGTCCGCAGCGGTGTAGGCTGCGGAAGGCTCGGTTGTGCTGATGGTGCGCTTGACGGTGGCGTATGTGCCATCGGTATAGATGTCGATCTGGTATGCCTCGCTGGCCTCACCCAGTGCAGCGTCGACGTTATCCCTCCACTCTCCTCCGTCACGCGTGCGGCGAATCCAGGTCAATACCCAGTCGTTTGAGGAGTCGCGGTTTCCGGTCAGGTAAATCGGTGACAGCGGCCTGAGATTGACACCCTGGTACGAAAATGCACGGTCGCTGTCGGTGCTGATATCGCGATCGACGGTTATTCCCCGGTAGAGATACGAGAGACCGATCGTGCCGTATCCCATCTCGATGAGTGCGACGTCGAGCGTATCAAGCAAGACGATCGAGTCACCTGCCACATGCGCCGCCATGTATTGCTCAGTCCCGACGCGACCGCGCAGGAAATTGGACAGCGTGTAACTTGACCCGCTGACAAAAGTCGCCGTCATCGCAGCGACAATTTCCCATCTTCCGGATGCTCCATAAGCGAAGTAGTTGGCGCCACCGAACATCGCGAGCTGGGTGACGCTGTATAGCGAGCCCTGCGACAGCGTAACAGACAGCTGGCTGGAATTGTCCATGATGCCGGTATCGACGGCGCCGATAGCGTTGGTCGCGGTGCCAATCGTGCAGCCTGGGGCGCCGAAATCGTGCAGGTCATTCCATGTGCCGCCTGAATCGGTCGATTGCATCAGTGCGCCACCGCGCCAGCCTGTGAGCGCGCCGGTCATTGCTGCCAGGAAGCAGGGAGTGTTCTGCGCACTGCTGACCTCTGGAATATCCAGCAGGACATAGACGGATGCCCCAACAGGGGTCAGAGTGACCGGACCAGTGACCGCTGGCGAAGCTCCTACGGCGGTCGGCGTGTAGATCGCCGCGCTGGCATACTTGGCCTTGCCCTCGACTCGCCCGTCGCTGGTCAGCGTCACACCCACCAGGCGCAGAGAGACATTGCCCTCGGGCGTGACAAGCGTCACCACATCGCCAGGCTCGAGCTGCAGATAGGTCGGCGGAAGGATGATCGCCACGTCGTAGCGTTCCAGCCAGTAGAGATAGAGCAGCACCTCGGCCTTGCCGGCTGCCTCGGTTGCCGTCAGAACAATTGGCAAGTCGAGAAGTTGCGCGTTGATCGCCGCCGTGTTCAGCCGCTCCGCGTACTGCGAGCCTGTGTTGTACTCCCGATCGTAGTCCAGGTGCTGCACGGTAACCCGGCTCGGCATCTGGCTGTCCATCTCCCGGCTGGTCGTGATCTGCACGCCGGGAGAATCGCCGGGGCCACGTGCATCGAGGTCCGCGGCCGGAATCGTGACGACGGACACGCCGCCACGGGCCACAAACTGAATCTTGTAGCCGTGCTGGCGAACATCGAACGGCCATGCCGCCTGTAGCGGTTTGAGCGCCGAGCGGATGGCGCCGACGCTGCCTATTCGGTATCCCCGAACCGATTGCGTCAGCGCAGTCACGTCGATATCGCCGCTGGTCAGCAGGCCAGATTGCACGCACTCCGAAGAAATGATGCTCGACAGCGTAACCGCAACCCCAGATGCGGAAATGACGATTTTTGCGGCAGTCGACGATCCAGACAAGACCGCCAGGAAGCCGCTTTGGAAAACACATAATCCATCCCACTCGCCATAAGCGGGCATGTTGAAGGTTTGCCAGGTGATGCAGTCGGCCGAAAACAGCGCCTGGGTGGCAAAACCTACAAACAGGAAGTATCCGCCATAGGCAGCGACCTCATAATACGAGTAGGCATTCGGAAACGTTCTGGTCGTCCAACTGATGCCATCCGGAGAGGTATTGCAAACAGTGTTTCCAACTGCGCAGAAAATCGTCCCGTTCCAGATGATCTTCTTCCAGGTCGCGCTGTTCGCCATCGTGTGCTCTGTCCACGATAGACCGTCTGTTGACGTGGCACAGATGTTTGTACCTTGAGCAACCGCACAAAAAAAGGTCCCGTTGTGACACACACTCGACCAGGTTCGACTATTTGGAAGTGTTCCAGATGTCCACACCGTGCCATTCGACGATGTGCAACACACGGTCCCTGATGATGGCAACATCGTGAATTTTCCGCCACCATACGCAGCGCACTTGTACGATGATCCAGAAAACGGCACTCCACCAAGAACTGAAAACGTCAGGCCGTCGTCGGTCGATAGCTGGCACGAGTTGAACGAAGACACCATGAGAAACATGCCTCCGCCGTAGCAGATATCGTAATACGTAGAGCTGCTCACGCTGCGCGCAGTCCATGTATCGCCATCTGCGCTGGTAACGTACTGGCTGCTCGTATAGGCCGTGACGATGGAAACAGCTTTTGTTGGTGAACAGGCAATGGCGCCCCAGGAATCAGATAGTGGCAATGTTCTCGCCGAAGCAGACGCAGCCAGTGTGCCGGCGGTGAATACTTCCGCCCGCACCTGCGCTCCCATCAGGCTGTTGCCGTACTTCTCCAACGGCAGGTCCTCAAAGACCAGATACGCCAATCCACGCCAGGCTGGCGTATTTCCTGCTCCAAGTGTCGCCTGCATCCTGGCGTCTGCGCTCTGAATATCGGTACCGGTGTACAGCGTCCATCCATCCGCAGACTGGTTGCTGGCGACGATGGTGTCCGGGTCCGTCGAGCCCGCATCGTAGATCAGATCAGCACCCACCCACAGGCGACGAATGCCGACGATTGGCCCCTTGCACAGGCCGACGGCGAAGGTTGCCGAGTAGGTATAGTTGCGTGTGGTCGTCTTGCTGCCGCCACCTTTGCCGCCGCTCTTCTTCTTGGTGATGGTTTCCTTGATCGTGTTGTTTTCGAGCCACAGGACGTTGCCGTTTACCGTTACCGTGCCGTACACACGCGGGATGACGGCTCCGTACGTGCTGGTCTGCACGGTGAGGTCGTTGAGGCGAGGTCCGTTCACGGTCGGGCCCTTGGGCGGATCGAGGTATCCGCCGACCATCATCCCAAGCTGCGCACCGTACAGCGCACCGGTCGGCCCTCCGAGGAAGAATCCGGCGATTCCACCTACCAGTCCGCCAACGGCACCACCGGCGGTGCTCATTCGACCCCCCGGAATCGATAGACTCGCACGATACGCGCGGCCCACATACTAGACAGCCGGTGCTCGCAGCACTGGCCGACCGATTCGTAGGCATGGATGATCGTGTCACCGGCACAGATCGCCAGGTGCTGCGGATCACTAGCAAAACGCATCAGCAGCAGGTCGCCGGACTTGCGGTCACCAAGCGCGACCCGTTCCAGGCACGGCTGCGAATCGAGCGACCTTTCTAGATGGCCATTGGCCGGCGTGCGCCCATAACCGGAAACGTCGAGATGCGCGACGCCGATCTGGCGAGCCACGTGGATCGCTACCCCGGCGCAGTCCAGACCAAAACCGATCAGCCGGCCCTGATGTCGGAAAGGAGTACCGATGCACTGCCGAGCGGCGGAGAGAATGTCGTCAATAGTCATGCGCTCCACCCTGTTAGACGAGAGAATGTGTAGACAGGCTGCTGCAATCGGTCGTCAGTCACTATCCGCCAGTCGGCAGGCTCAGTGCATGCGTCGAGCAATGCAAGGCGATGCTTCGCGCGCTCTACCTGGCCGGCCAGCAGACGGACCACGGTACGCCACCGCGTTCGATCGCCGGAAATCCGGCGCTGCAAAGCCAGTCCGGAGTATTCTTCGTCGCTCATCCTCCACCCTGCCCGATGTGCGCATACGTGCTGCCAGCGGGGATCCATAGGAAGCCGCCGAAGTTCGCCACGTTCGAGAACGTCGTCGTTCCGTTCCATCTGGCCTGGCAGTCCGATAGTCGCTTCCTGCATCCGCGCACCATGGTGTACGCGTCTCCGATGGCCGGCAGGTAGTAGAAAGGCTCGAACGTCGTCACGGTGCCGTTGACATCGTACTGCTTGATCTCCAGCGGCTTCAGGCCGCCGTTGGCCCCGGACGTGAAGGCGATGGTTCCAGCGCCGAACGTGTCATTGGCTTCGGACCGCGCGGCATCGCGAAACACAGACGAGCTGGTGACGCTGGTGAGCGTGCCGGTGATGGTATTAGCGGCGAGAGATACCATGCAGCCGGCGTACTCAGTGCCGCAGAACGTCTTCGGGCACTGCGCGCCGTAGGTCTCGCCGACGGTCTGATTGAGCGCGTCGATGAGCGACACACCGCCGATCTGGAACCGGTCATCGAGCAGCGTCGCCTTGCCGAAGATGCCGGCGACGATTGGCTCCTGATCCTCTACGGGCGCCGCCCAGGACGTGGCGAAGACGTAGCAGCGCGCGCCATCGAACAAGCCGCTGCCGACGGCCGCGCGGCTGACCCCGGAAGCTCCGGCAATGCCTTCCGTGTCGATGGATGCCGGGGAAAATCCATCGGTCCCGGCGTACCCGGTGAATTGGTAGCCTGCCGTCGACAGATAGGTGTGTCCGCCGATCACCAGGTTATGCGGGTAGTCGGTCAGGTAGATCGGCGATCCGGACACCGGCACGATGCGCAGGCACATTACCCGGTAGCGATAGTCGGCGACGGTGGTTTTCATGGCTGCAGCAATTCGACCACGTCGATCGATCCGCAGTCGCGAATGTCTCGAGAGAGTGACGACACATTCATCGCCGAGTCGAAGCGGGCCGGGATATCGAATTCAAAGCCGGCCGTGATCGTGTCGCCGCTCAACGGTGCCGGCGTGATCGTGATCAGTCCGGTGGCGGTGTCGACGCTGATTCCCGAGGCAATGGTGACGCCATTCTTCGCCGCGATGAGCGTTCCAGCAACCGGCTTGTAGATGGTGCGTGCAGGCCGGCCGATGCCCAGCGGAGTCGCTCCCGCACCGTATTCCTTGCGTAGCTGGTAGACGCCGGCGGAAAGGCGCGTCAGCGTCTGATCGAGCGTGGTGATGGCGCCTCGCCCGCTGGCGCTGGTGTTGAAATCATCGACATCGCGGACTCGGAAGCCGGCGAAGCTGCCATAGGCCCGGTGATAGAGCGCCAGCACGCGAGCGGCTAGGTCATCGCGCAAGAGGGTAAAGTTGATGGTCCAGCGGCGCATCGGATATTGGTGCACGAGTTTGCGGTACTCGGCGCCACCAGCCGTCCGGGTGATGGTCACCGCGTAGTCGTCAGAATGACTCGCGCCCATGCGAATGTCGATCGGCAGGCGCTCTTCGAGGAACTCGGCCATCAGGCGTACCTCCTGGCGGAGGATAGAACGCCAAGGATCTCTCTGGCGGCGGCTCCACCGGCGCGGCGAACTTCCGATGCGTTCGATCCAGCACCCATACTGATATTGACGACTACCGAATGGCCGCCCCCTCGCACCCCAAGCTTTCCATTTCCGTCTCTCGACAAAGGGAGAATGGCCTCCGGGCCGGACTCGCCCATTAGCCCGATGCCTCGTGCAAACGGGAAAATCGTCGGCCTTGACACGATGCTTCCGGAATATGCAGACAAGCCACGAGAATCAAATACGTTTCCATCGGCGCTTGGAGAAATGATACCTTTTAGCCAATCCAGGCCTTTTCCAACGAGCCCACCGAGGCCGCCCTTGCCATCTCCGAACAGTTTCTTCTCTAGGTCTGCCGACACCGCGTTGGCTATCATCTTGCGCACCGTCATGCCGAATGATTCAAGCATGCTCTTGGTGCCTTTATCGAATGGATCGAATAGGAATTCTGCAAAGGCTGTTTGCATGTTCTTTGCCGCCGACTTGGCAAAGACGTCGATCCCGTCCACGGCCGTCTTCGCATTATCCTCAAGAACTTGCATTTGCTCGCCGGCCTGCTGCGCGGCGCGACCGAATGTTTCCATGCTGATCGCCCCTGCATCCATCAAGGTCATGAGGCGCAAAATCTCCGCGTCTAGCGCTTCGATCGGGGTGCGGACAGACTCGAACACCCGCGCGCCATCGGCGAACACCTCAAGCCGCTTTCTCTGCGCATCCAGCTCTTCCTGCACCGCGGCCGTGTTGGCCTTGATGCCGTCGAGAGTCGCCGCATAGCCGCGAGCAATTTCGAGATTCGCCGCGGTCGCCGTCTTGTATTTTCCATCTTGAATGTCGAGATTCAGACGCTCGAGGACGGTCAATTCCTGCGTGTTCCTGATCTGGTCGCGCAGGCTTGCGACGAGCCGCGCGCCGTCGTCAACGGACTTTGAGGATCCCCCGCTGCTACGCCCGCCACCGCCCGCCCCGGCAGGGCCGATAAACTTGTTGATCGCAGCAGTTGCAGGCGCGGCTTGCTTGTCCGTAGTGGTCGCGCGCCCGCGCCCCTCGTTGCTGTAGTCGCTGAATTTTTGCCCGGCGGTCATAATTGACTTTTCCCAGGCGTCGAACGACTTCCGGCCTTTATCGAGGTCTTCCGAGAATGCCTCGCGAATGCCGGAGAATGCGGAGAAATCGAGTGTAGCCAAAGCCCTTATTTGCGCCGCTGTTCCGGCAATCGTAATGCCGAGCGTCTGCATTTCGTAATTGACATTGCCGCCGACAACGATTATCGCGCGCATGGTCTCGGCCAGCGGGGAAAACTCCTGGCTTGCCCTTTTGGCCTCCCTTGCGCTGTCGGACAACGCCGGCACCATAGCATCCAAGATCGGCACGAGGCTATTGCCGCGGCGATTCCGATCGCCGAGATAGACGACTTCAGCAGGTCCAGCTTGTCGTTCAGATCCGCGGCGGCGCGCGCCGATTCTTCGGTTACGCCAGACGTTTCCTGAAACTTTCCTACCAGCGACCCGAGCGCCTCGCCTCCGTCGGACAGCAGCGGGGCCAGGCTTGACCACGACTTGCCAACTGCCTCGGCCGCCACGGCGGCGCGCTTCTGCGGGTCCTCGATCGATGCGAAGACATCGGCAAGCTGCTTGAGCGCTTCAAGCGGCTCCTTCGCATCAATGCCGATCGCTGCGAACTTCGCAGGGTCTTTCGCCATGTTGACCGAGAGCTTATTGACGGCCGCCGCAACGCCTTCAATGTCCGTCCCGGCGCTACTCGCAGCGCCCTTGAGCCCGGCCAGCAGATCGATCGAGACGCCGGTCGACTTGTTGAGGTCGGACAGCGCGTCTTGGGCGTCAATCGAACTGGTGACCAGATTGGAAATCCACGCGACAGACGCGCCGACAGCAAGCCCGGCAAACACGCCCTTGATCGTGTCGCCAACGCCGGCAAACGTGCGCTCCATCTGGCTCGCCGACCGCTCTGCTGCGCGGGTTGCTTGGTTCAGCCCGGCCTCGAATTTGGTCAGGCGCGCTTCGAGGTCAATCGACAGCTTGGCAATGGGCATTAGTCTGGCCTTTGGTGGTCACGAATGATGGTCATCTGGTAGATCAGTCGCTCAATGTCCCGGACGCCTAGAAGATCAGCGATTACCGGGATTGCTGCCCATTCCATCCCGCCGCAGAGATTCCAGGCGCGCACGGCAAGGGCAATGTCGTTTGTCGGTCGAGCGGCTGGCCGGAGCTGATCTGGTAAATCCTGCTGCTCAAGCCAGCCTCTCAGTTTTTTTCGTCGCCCTCGATAAGCCGCCGGTGCGCGTCGTACGCGTCCACCGCCGCCTGCGCGATCGGGCCGAGAAAATCCACCCGGTCCGACAGCCACTCTGCACAAGCGTCTGCGTCAAATGGCACCGGCCCGGCATCGCCACCAGGGTACAGATCGAGGCTGGTCACCCCTTCCCATCCAATGATGTGCGGCATGATCGCGCGGGCCGCCGATTTGCCCTGCAGATCGATCATGTCGAGCGTCGTGGGACGCAGGAGAATGAAGATCTTTCCACCGACCGGCACGCGGATCTCGCGCGCCTTGCGGATTTTTTCCGATAGGGCACTCATCAGGAGCTGTAGTACGTGGGCGATCCGTTCATGGTGATCACGGTCTGCGTCGTGACCAGCCCCTGCGCCTGCCCTGCCGGGAGAAGATTGCCGCCAACGTAGCCATTGAACGCCATGATCTGGCCACCCGTCCCAAACGTGAACTTGAAGGCGCGTTTGGCCTGGCCGTCGCTGGCCAGCTTGATCGCCAGAAGGCCGGCGTCGGCGACGTCCCAGATGTTGTCGAAGGAAAACGATGCCGGATTCGGCAAGCCAGGCATTTGCGACTTGGCGTTACCGTGGATCGTCGTCGTGTCGATGAAATCGAAATCTCCACCCGACGAGCTGATGCTGGTGGCGGTGGTGATCGAAGTACCGAAGGTGATCTTGTTGGCCGTGCCGCTGCTGAAGGTGTCGAACAGCGTGGTGTCGACGCCTTCGAGGGTGAAGTTCGCGCCGGACGCCGATTTGACGCGCGCCACGCGGTCGTTTAGCTGAAACATTCCTTGAACCGTCAGGGAGACGAAATCGCCGTTTACCAGGGTGTTCGTGGCGGTGACAACGCCTTCCGCCGCCTTGCTGATACCGGTGATCGTGATGTCGGCCGCGAGTGCGCTTTGCATGGCAACAGCGACATTGGACCATTTGCGGGCAGTGCTCATTTGTGTGACTCCAAAAAATCGCCGAAGCGGCTGGTTGTGCTGCGGAAAATCAGGTCAGAATGCGTGCCACCATTGGCACTCGATGGTGCAGGCGTAGAGCCCGCACTCTGGGTCATAGCCGCTTGATCGGTCTGCAGACGGATTGCCTGCCGCCGCGACTGCCGCGTCAATCTGGTCGGCAACCGCATCCGCTGCGGTGCGCGTTTCGGCCCAGGCGGTGATGGCAAAGCGGACGTCTTCGGCCACGGTGACGCTGCCAATGGTGGTCACCGGGGATGTGCTCGACCGCTGGTAGACGACTGCCGGTAGCGCAGATCCTTCCGGAATTGCGTCCGGATCAATTCGCGTGCCGACAAGAGCGGTTAGCCCTGCGCGACCGGACAGGGCGGAGTAAAGCTCTGATTCGCTGCTCATGGATTGTCGAACCTCTGAATAGCCGGGACGATTTCGCTCTCGAATACCTCCAGCGCCTGCGGGAGCGCGTTGGCACCGGCCTGCAGGAAATTGCGCGCGGGCATTTTCCGGGTGCCGAACGCGACGAATCGCCAGTAGAACGGATCGGTCGGACTACGGGCGCCGCGCTGCGATGCGCGCTTGACGGTCCGGTACGCGATCCCATTGATGTTGTGCTTGACGTACTTTGTTCCGTCGGCCGGCCTGACGTTGACGAAAACTCCGACATTCCCGGCAGCCTTCGACACGCGCGAAACGCGGACCATCAACCGCCTTTTCAGCAGGCCCTTTGTTCTGTACGGCGTCGACATCTTCAGCACTGGCACGGCCTGCCTTGCAGCAGTTCTGACCACGGCCGCAGCCTTTCGCAGCGCGACCAGCAGCGCTTTCTTGCGCAGCTTGTCTGGCAGCCCGCTTAGCTCCGCTTTGAGCCTGTCCAGCCCTTCTACCGCGGCAGTAATTCCATCCCCGTTCCGGCTAACGGCCATTTCTCACTCCATTCACAGCGAGGATTTCAGTCGTCTGGCGCCCTGCTCCAACGTCGAGGATTTGCACGATGTCGTATGGCTCGCCGTTCCACAGCACGCGCATTTCGCGCGTCAGGCCGGCCCGGTAGCGAAGGCGAAATCGAACATCCGCAGCGTACTGCGTAGATTGCGCCGCGAAAAACTCACGCCCTTTCAGCGGCCACACCTCAGCCCACAGGCAATGGTCGTCGGTGTCCGTGACCACATCCGCCCAGGTAACAATCTCCTCGCCTATGTCATTTTTAGCGACAGACTTGGATTGCAGCTTGATGCGCTCGCGCGCCCTGCCTGCCGGGAATTGATCTTTTAGCATCAGGATGCGGCCCAGAATCGCTCAGAGTCCAGCAGGCGATCGAGGTACGGCAGCGTCTGCACCGACTGCGCATCAAGCGCGCTTGGATTGTCGAGCGCCTGGCACACATGCGCGGTGATCCACATCCGGATGTTGCTAGGCACGTCGGCAGCAGCCGGGCCGTAGCCAACCGTGAAGCGGACGCGAACGGCATTCGGAACATCCTGAGTCGCCGGCCACGACTGCCCTGGCTTGAGCAATGCTCTGCTCGGCATGCTGTCGGCGTCGAGCTGGTAGACGTCAACGGACAGTGTTTGCTCTGCTCCCTCGCCATCGAGGTGCTTGATACTGGTGATCGACAGCGCATCCGGTAACGTCAGATCGATGTGCGATGGCGGGAACGCGTCGAGCACAAGCTCCACGGTCTGCGTGACAAAGCGCCGCCCGGTCTCATGCTCTGCCGTGACGCGGAAGGCTGGGATGAGTGCGGCTATCTGCGCATCGAGAGAGGTATCGTCAATGCGTGCCGCCGCCTTGACGTCTGCGGACGATACCGGCTCGACGGCTGGCTGGGTAATCTGGATCGTCGGCATTGTCGCGGTTAAAGGTTTTGCCCGGTAGTGAAAATTGCGTCCATTTCCGCCAGGCTGGCCGCGTTCGTCTTGGCGCCGATGATGCCGAGTCGAAGCTGGTTGATATGCGGATCGGGGCGCGCGTAGGTCAGTCCATAGGTCCAGTAGATACGCTGCACTGGCGTGCCGTTGGCCCGTTTATCGGCTACCCATGCCTCTATCGCAACCAGCAACGGCTGGCCTCCGACTAGGAATGCCGCCTGGTAGAGCTGGAACGTGTTGAGCGTGATTGCAGCCGCTGGAATCGGGTCAGGAACGTCCACGCCGGTGGCGACTGTAACCGTCTCGCGCGTGCACGTGATCTCCTTTTTGCCGTCGACTGGCGGGATGGCGTAGGCCGCTGCGCGGCCCGCTACGGTGTTTGGAAAGGTGGTTATCATGGTTGGTTGTATCCAAAAAACAAGGCGTTTTGAACGGCCACATAGTCACCTGCCGCGTTTGCGGATACGGTGATGTAGACGGGCTGATCAACGGAAAGGTCAACGTTGGTTAAATATACAGATGCCGATCCAAGCTGTGTTCCGTCTCGCGACTGGAATCCTCGCTGTTTAGATTCATTTCCCAGATTGCTGAAAGAGAACGAGTGCACTCCGCTGGCCACTGATGTTCCACTACCGTGACTGATCAATGACGATCCAATATTCAGACGAGCATACTTAACCGCTGCGGTTGTTCCACCATGCAGAATCAGCCGGGCTTCTCCACGGCCATTTTTCCCAAGCAATCCCCCGGGAATAGTGCCGCGACAGACCTCGACAAATGCGGAGACAAAAGCCCCGGCATTCACTGATTCGCTGGCCACGGTTTGCGATGTCGGATTGGAAAAAGTGAATGCGTCTGCAGATGTGCGGGAGAAATCCAGATACCATCCGGCAGGAATGGAAGCGCTACCCGGATACCATACGCGCCATCCATCAAATACGGTTGCGGGGATTCCGTGCGCCGTTGCGGACACGGTAACCACATTTCCGGACTGTGATGCGGTCGTACTGGTGACGAGCGACGGCATGATGGACGGCACAAGACCAAGAGATAGAGGAACGCAGATATCCGAGTGCTGCGACAAATGCGAGTCAAGGCCGTCTTGATCCGCTCCAAAATCGGTCGATGACAAAACGAACTTGCCCGATGCGATGAGCAATTGCGCGTTCGCCTCGGTTACAAATCCGGATTGATTGCGGCGCCACGAGGTCTGCTTGCCGGTGATGCCGACCTCGCAAAACGGGCCATCGTCGGCGATGTATTTGACGCGCTTGTCTGCCATTGCTGAGTCCTTTTTCGGGATGTGAAAAAGACACCCTGCTAAGAGGGCGTCTGTTGTCTACTCGCTTCGATCAGGACGCGGCGATCTTGAGCAGCTTGATTGCCTGCGTGTTCCGCAATTTGCCGCCGGTACGCTTCCGAACGTAGAACTTGACGTAGCCTGGCGTGGTGATCTCGTCGCGGGTGATGCGCATTCCGATCCGATCGACGATCAGGTAACCCTCGCGGAAGTCGCCGAATGCCAGCGGGAATGCGCCGGCGCCAACAGCAGGCATGTCTTCGGCCTCGGTGATCGGGTAGCCGAAGAAAGTCGACGGCTGGCCGGCCGCAGTTGGCCCGGCCCACATGTAGGCATTGGTGGTTGCCTCCTTGTACTTGCGCAACGCCGACAGCACGAGTTTGTTCGTGACCCATTGCGCATTGTTGCGATACCTGGCGCGCAGGGAGTAAATCAGGTCGATGAACGTGTCGAGGCTGGTGGGCATCGCCGCCGCCTGGCCGCTGGCGACATACTGCAGGGTGCCGAACGCGCGCGAGGCGTCGACGGTCGTCACCGGAGTCGGTCCGGCAAGGAAACCGGTTGGCTTCTTGGTGCCGTTGCCAGAGACGTAGGCGGCGCCTTCGCCGGCAGCCAGCGTTTCTGCTACGCTCATGGTCAGCCAGTTCTCGACGTTGAAGAACAGGTCATCAAGCGACTCTTCCGATGCCTGCGGCTTGGCCGATGCCATGCCGAACGTCGGCGCAACTTCAGCGAGGTCCGAGGTATTGGTCTGGTTGCGGGTATCCGTTTCGCCAAGCCACTCGAAACCGGCACCGTTGATGTCGAAAAGCTCCTTGTAATCGCTGGTGCCAACCATGCGAACAGTCGAAATCTGGCGAATCGGAGAGATGTCGACCGACAGGCGCGCAATGGTTTGCTCGATCTGCTCCGGGAGCGCAAATCCACCAGCGGCACCGGTGAGCGTGGCAACGGCGCTCGCCTTGGTCTCGCGGTCCTTGGCCTGCAGCGCCTTGTGCGCCAGCTGCACCGCGTTCTTGCGCTCGCTGTCGGAGGGGCTGCGCATCCAGGAGATGACCGCATTCTTGTAGTCGACCGATTCGCGCGACTCGACGGAGTTTTCATGGCCACCATGGGCGTTCGGCCGGGCGAGCTTGGTCTCGAGGCGTTCGAGGCGAGTCTTGGATTCGGTGAGCGCGTCGATGTGCTCATCCATCCTGGCCAGCTTCGCGTCGAGCGATTCGGTCGAACAGCCTTTCTTGATGGCTTCGATGCGGGCATCGTTGGTCTTCTTGTACTCGTCGAAGGCAACGGAGATCTTGTCGATGGCGTCGGCAACGTTCCTGATGCTCGCGTCGTCCTTCTTTTCGTAGCACGCGGCAAGGATCACGCAAACGGCCAGCTTGGCGCGGAAGGCCGCAAAGTTCTTTTGCATCGGATTCATTTTTCAGTCCTTTCTCAGGGATTCGAGGAGCCGGTTGGCGGCTTGGAGTGCGATGGCGGTAGATTTCGCAGCGTCTCGCCGGTCTTCTCCCATGCGCATGACGCGCGACACATAGGCCGTCGCGTCGGACTTGCTGAATCCGGCATCGCGCAGGATTCTTTCGGCTTCTTTCGGGGCGCGAATTTCGTCCGCGCTCTTGATGTTGGTGACGCGCGCTTTCCCGTTGGCCGGGAAGGTGACTAGGGAGACCTCCCACAGATCAACCGCGGTGAGAGTGCGTATTTCGGTCTCGGTGTCGTACTCGTAGGCCTTGGTCACGTAGCCGACAGAGAGCCCGCTGATGGCGCCCGCCTTGAGGAGGGCATACGCTTCCTTGCCGCAATTGGTATCGAGGCAGAGCTTTCCATTGACGCGCAGGCCCTTGGCGTCTTCGGCCATTTCGGACCAGACGCCGATCGGGTCGTCACTGTCGTGCTGCCAGAGCATCGCCGGCATAGTTCCCTCGGCCTTGTGCTCGGCGATGGTTGCGGCGAATGCGCCCGACACGATTACGTCGTCCCAGGTGTCGACCACGCCGAACACCGAGGCGTAGCCTTCGATGGTGCCGTCTTCACCAACGGCCTTGATCTGCAGCGGACAGGTACGGGTGGCTCTGTCCATCTGGCTCGATTTGCGTTCCGGCGATTGCATCGGTCTGGCGGATGTTCTGGCGGGAATGGTTGGCGACTTCATGGCCTGCTTTTCAAGCGGTTGCCTGTGCGGCATCGGTGGGATCTGCATTCGGTTGTCCTTGGGTCATGTTCATGGGAGTCAGCGGCTCATCGAGGCCCGGGAGCGGGTCTTTGCCTTCTTCGTCGCGGATTTCGTTGCGCGTGTAGATGCCCATTTCAGCCATGGTGCGCGCCCAGATCGAGCGGTCACGCATGGCTCCGGCCATCAGGTAGCGCACGTCGAATTCGCAGTACAGCGGGCCAGCGCCATCGAGCAGCATTTCGTCGATGCGCTGCTCCCAGGCGCGATGCCAGGGAGCCAGGGTATGCTTGACGTGCGCGGCAAAGAAGGCTTCGCTGCTGGCGAAGGTGGCCGATTTGTCGGAATGACCGACCATGATCGGGAAGACGCCGTAGGCGCGGCAAATCTCTTCAATCTGCAGGCGGCGCGTTTCGACGTGCTGCGCATCTACGCCAGAAATGGACGTATTCAGCCACTTGGCGTTGCGATCGAGCACCAGCGGCGTGCCGGCGTTTTCCGGGCCGGATTTGCGCTTCAGGAAGGAGGCTAGCCGCTCGTGCTGCTCCTGGTTCAGGGTTCCTTCGACGGAATACGTGCCGCTCGGCCGCAACCCGTTGGCGTGCATGGATGCCTGGCTGCGTTCGGTGGCGATGGCCAGGCCAACGGCGGATTTTGCGAGCACGACGGCATTCATGCTGCCGATCCAGTCCCATTGCACGCCGTTGAGGATGAATACGTCGTCGCTGGAGAAGTCGCCGATCATTCCGAAATCGTCCCAGCATCGATAGCGGAGTTCGTACCGACTGATCTTTCGCACGTCCCATCTGCCCGGCATGACGGGAATCAGCTCACGCACCCGCCGGTTATCGCCGCGTACCTTGATGGACAGGCCAGAACCGGTGAGAGCGGCATGCAGGGTCATCTGCCGGCGCCATTCGAAGGAGGTTTGCCATTCGTTCGGGCGGGCCGACAGAAGGCGCCATTCGGGGATGTTGTCGGCTCGTTCGCGGCGACCCTCCTTGGTCTCGCGGAATACTCCGAGTTTTGGCGTGGCGCAACCGTCAGCAATGACCTTGACGCAGGCGAGTACGGTAGCTACCTGAAGAGCAGTTTTTTCGGTCACCGTGACGCCGGCGATCGTCGAGTTTCCTGCGCCATCGATCAGCGAGGCGATCTGATCGTAGGTCAGCTCGGTGGCCTTGCGCGAGAAGAATCGTTGGAAGAATTTCACGCGGCTTCCTGTTCCCAAAATGAGGCTTCTTCTTCGCGGGGCGCCGTGGCGCGGGACATCGCGATGATGGTGGCGACCGCCGCATCGATCTTATTGGCAAAGCGCTGCTTGCGCGGGAAGAGGTTGTCGTTGTTGTCGGCCTTGCACTCGACATTGCTGAGCTGCCAGATGTAGGCCGGGTTGGCGTCGTGCTGGAAGCGTCCGTCATCGACAAGCGCTTGCATCTCTTTCATGGGCTGACTGAGGTAGCGCGTTTGCTGTGGGATGTCGACGACGGTGAATCCCTGAGTGGCAAGGTTGGCGCCCAGCTGCTGACCGCCCCAGGGGTCCTTGGCAATTTCGAGGATGTGGACGCTATCGGCCGATTCCAGCACGTCTTTTTCGATCTGCGACAGGTCGATCATGTTGCCTGGCGTGACGATGAGGTGACCGGTGATCCACCAGGATCGGTAATGGGCGTTTTCTGGCTTATCGACGGCGGATTCCGGAACGTAGTTGCGGGAAAATGCGCAGTAGTGGCGTTTTCCCTGCTTCTCTTTCCAACACAGCCAGACGGCACTGGCGATGTCCTGCGTGCTGGCCAGGTCTAGTCCAACGATGCAGCCGTCCCACTTCTCGCCCCGGATCGTCCGCGCGGAATCGCCGGCACTCTGCAGGTTGTACAGGTTGAGCCATGGACTGGCGGCGGCTACCCACACGTTCAGGTGTTTGGTCTTGAACGTGGCTTGCTTGCGTGGATCAGCGATGGCGTCGCGCTGCTGAAGCTTGAGGAAGTCGGGGTCGATGGAAACGCCGTAGTTCGGGTTGGCCTTTCGCAAGGTTGTTTCGCTGGTCCAGTCGTCGGACTCATCGACCCCGAAGATGATGCCAAAGCGCTGATCGTTTTCGATGACCCCTTCGAGAATCTTCTGTAGCTCCACCTGGTGGAGATAGCAGGGTCCGGAAATGTTTGACCCGGCGGTGGTGATTACGCCAATCAGCGGCTGCGAACGGGCGCCCATGCCGGTCTGCATGGTCTCATAGAGGGCCGATGTCTTGTGTTCATGGAACTCGTCGATCAGCGCGCAGGAAGGTGAGGCGCCATCTCCTGGATTGCCGATGACTGGCTCAAACTTGGCGTTTTTTGCCCCGACCGAGAGATTGCTGGCGTTGACGGTCACGCCGAAGGCCTGCAGGTAACGAGGCGTGGCCCTGGCCATCAGGAGCGCTGGCCGGAATACCTCCATGGCCTGGTCCTGCGTGGTCGCTCCGGAATAGACTTCGGCGCCGAACTCGTCGTCGACGGCCAGCATGTAGAGACCGATCCCGGCTGCCAGGGTGGATTTAGCGTTCTTCCTGGGGATGAACAAGTCAGCGACACGAAAGCGGCGCTTTCCAGTCTCTCGATGTGACCAGCCGAAGATGCTCGCCAGAACAAACGTCTGCCACGCCTCGAGCTTTATGAGCTGCCGGCGCGCTGCCCAGTCGCCCTTGATGTGCGGCATGAGTTCCAGAAAACGGCAGATGCGCTCGGCAGGCCGGTATTCCTTTCCGGTGGAGTCGGTGAGCAACGGGTTGAACACGTATGGCCAGGACGGATCGGAGTCGGATCGCTGCAGGTCTTGCAGATGACGACGACAGGCGAGGAAGTGCCACCTGCAAGACACGATTTTCCCGTCGACGACGTCGCTCGCGTACCTGGTCGCGGTGTCGGAAAAGGGCTGGTCTACAGGCTGTTCCATGCGTCTCCTTGTGCCTCTCCGAAGAGATCTCCCTGGCGATTTTCAGAGGCCTTGACTCGCGATCGGGAAGATGGAGACATGCCGAAGCTGGCCAGGTATCGGTCGCAGTCCTGCTGCAGCTTCCCGATCACTCGGAAGAGGGCGGACTCGCGTTGGAAGCCGGTTGGCGTCATCTGGGTGAAGACGGCATCAGCTTCATCATTCCCGCTGTCTTTGGCCATCTTCTGCTTGGCTGCAAAGGCTTTCTCCGCAAGGACCAAGCGACCCCAGGTCTGGCAGTAGATGGAAAGAGCAGCGCGATCGAGGCAGCTGATCAGTCCTACTACCTCGAGTTCGACGGTGATCCTGCGCCATTCCTTGCGGGCGTCAAGCGACAGATGTGCGGGAACATCAGGGATGGCCACTTCCGGCTGTACGCCATCGGACAGATCAAGAGTGCGACGCCCCGGATTCCCCCGCAGCAGCTTGATCACGTTCGATTGTGGCTTTGGTCCTCTTTGTCCCATTTCACAAAAAAAAAGCTGAAAACTTGCGCCCGTAAAAATAGAGCTACCTGACCGGTCCCGAGGCGAATTGGCGGGAAGATTTCAGGGCCCCCTCCTTCGTTGGATTGCTCGCGACGATTCGTCCTGCGTCTTTGCCTGGTGGCATGTGACGCAGATCGACTGCAGGTTGCTTGCTTCCTCGGTCCCACCTTCTGCGCGCGGAATGATGTGGTCCACGTGCTTGGCTGGGCGGTACCGGCCTGCTGTCAGGCATACCTGGCAAAGTCCTTGATCGCGGGCCAGCACCAGCTTCCGAATCCTGTCCCAGTCGGCGCCGTATCCGCGCTCTTGTCGGCTGCCGCGCTTCTGGTCGGCGAATCCCGTCTTGCGGTCTTCTTGATGCGCCTGGCAGTATCCCGATCCATCGCGTACCAGCTTCCCGCAAGCAGCGTGCCGGCAGGGTCTTGGGGCTGCCATCGGCATCATTCACCCCTTCTACCCACTATACGCACCCTGTCAACCCCCTTTAGACAGACGCACACGCATCAGCCCCTCGAACTGCTGCTCAGCCTCCACCAGCAGGTCATACGCACGCCTGACCTCTGCGGCCTCCTCATCCATTCGGCGCTCTCCCGTACCGCCGCAGACCGTGCATTGCCCGGAGCTTTGCCACAGGCCGACGGTACCGGACCCGTCACACCCGTGACACAGCCGATCGTTCCACAGCTCAATGGCCCGCAGCGATGCGGCGGCCGCGCGGGGACCCTCGATGCCTGCCTGCATTAGCCGCGTCGTCAGCACCAGCACCAGCCCCAACAGCCCCACCGTTCCGCCGCCCGACAGATACCGCACGACAGCAAACCCAATCGGGCAACGATGCCCCGCCATCCCCATCGCCAAGGCCGAGTCGTAAGGCCACAGTCCATACGTCAGATTGCCCGATGCCGTCGCCGATACCGCGCCCTCGACCCGCACCAGATCATCCATTGACCGCTTCCCCTTTCTGCCGCAACCGTTCCGCGCGTGCCGCCGACTTCATGCTCGCTTCCGACCCCCGACAGATCAGATTCCAGGCCGTCACCCAGGCCGACAAATCCGCCAGCCACCGCGACCAGCACGCCAGCGCATTCCGATCCTTCGCCTCGATCGCCGCCTTGATCGCCTGCGCGATGTCGCGCTCGTCCTCTTCGGTCCAATCGCCGCTGGATCGCCTGGACTCCGCGACTACCAGCCAATCCGCCCGCATCTTCGCAATCAGTTGATCCACGCTAGCCACTCCTTCCCCGGTACCGGTTGTCTGTCTACGTTCCATACCTTCCACACCTTGCACACGAGGTATGGAACCCTGAAACCCTTGCTGCGCCTTGCTCTTCCATACCTTCCATACCTTCCATACTGGTTTTTACGGCTGCGTGCACGTACAGGTACACACGTGCACGTGTACACACGTGTGCACGCGGGCGAGGAAAACGGTATGGAAGGTATGGAAGGTATGGAACCCCCTTGCTGCGCAAGGCCTGCAGGGTTCCATACCTGCGCCAGAGGTATGGAACAGGTATGGAAAAAAACTGCTCAAAACGGGACATGACGACCTCCCGAGACAGGCTGCGCGAGCTGCGAAGACGAATCCACGGCCGTCGACGTGGCCTCCTTTCGCACGGGAGGCTTGTACCAGAACCGAATCATTCCATTCCTTCGCTCGACCTTCTCGCAGCCAAGCTTGCGCAGAGCGATGCCAACGCGCGTCGTCAAGTCCCGCGTCAGCTTCGACGCATCGAGCTTGAGCCCGTCCATCACCGCATCCGCCACCGAGAAGTCCGCCACCTGCGTCCACACCCAGTCATGCAGCGCATCGATCAAGCTCTCCTGCTGCTCGCGGGCCAGCTGCTCCGGGTCGAACAGCGCTTTCTGCTGCGCAGCATCCGGCCAGAACTTCTCCCCCGCCTCAAAGCGCTGCAGCGCTTCCGCGAACAGCTGCTCGCGAATCGCCGCCAGCGCATCGATGTCGATGTCGCCCACCTCCACCGGCCAGAACCGCCGGCCGCCCGTGGGGTCCTTGTTCCACTCCCATTCGTTCGTCGTCCCGATGAACACGCACTGCCGGGACAGCCGAATTTCCCGCCGTCCATACACCGGCCGGAACTCGTCGAACTGGCGCGACAGAAACGACTTCTGCCGGCTCGCTTCCACCCGCGTCACGGAGCCCATCTCCGGGAACTCATAGACCAGCTTGCCCCGCAAGGCCGACATCGAATCCTTATTGTGCAGATCGAGGTCGGTATCTCCAAACCACGGCCCTCCGAGCGTCGCCGCCACCGACGACTTGCGCTTCCCCTGCGATCCTTCGAGCACCAGGCAGTAGTCGAACTTCACCCCCGGCCGCATCACCCGCGCGATCATCCCGATGAAAAACCACTTCGCCACCAGGCGCGCATAGGGCGTATCGGCCACCCCGACGCAATCGCACAGCCAGAACTCCAGCCGGTCCGTCCCGTCCCAGCGCGGCAGGCCCTGCAGCCACATCCGCACCGGGTGATACGCAAACCCCATCGCCAGCGTCTCGACCGCTTCCGCCACCAGCGCCGTAGGCGCCGAGAACCGAAACTTCCGCGTCAGCCACATCCCCGTGCGAGAATCATCCACACCCGTCCACTCGCCGACCTCGCCGCCGAAGTACGGCGCCGGTGCCCGCTTCATCGTCCGCGCCGCGAATTCGTCGAACCCCAGCACGCCGGACCACTCCGGAGAATTCAGCAGGATATCGTGCACATTCGACAGGCACGCCGCAATCTCGCCCTTCTGCGTCCGCAACAACGCCAGTCGCCAGTTCGGCGGCGCCTCGCCTTCCCTCTCGGTGCACTCTTCCCCAACCGCTGACCGGTGATCCGCCTTCGCCGCCGGCGCGCTCTCGCCCGCACATACCTCCAGCCGCTCGCGAACCCAGGTCGCCAGGGCCTCGCCAGCCATCCCCTCGGCGATCGCATCGGCCACGTCCCAGCCGCCCGGCTTCTCTCCTGGCGGCGGAATGCGCACCCGCCACAGCTTGCCGCCCAGGCCGGCCAGAATGACCGCAATCCGCTGCATCGCCAGCGATCCAGGCTGCAGGCTCTCCGGCAACAGCTCCCCCGTGTGCTTGTGCGTCTGCGCATCCGCATCCGGCCACAGCACCACCTTGCGGCCGGCCAGTGGCGACCAGTCCGCCTTGTCGACCGCCTTGCTGCCGCCCGGCCACGCCACACTGACCAGATCGGGCAGCGCATCGCGCGCCGCATCGGCGCACTTCTCGCCCTCGACCAGCAGCACCGTCGCCTCGGGCCGTTCCGCCAGGCGATCAAGACCGTACAGCGGGCGCGGCGCAGCGAACGAAATCCAGCGCCAGCCGTGCTTTCCGGAAGTGTCATGCCGGCACCATGTCAGCGGCAACACTTCCTTGCCGCCGTCCGACGTGCGGAATCGGCAGATGTAGCCAAGCAGCCGCCCGCCACCATCGCGATACGCCCACTGCGCTTCCGGCGCCCCGCGCACCACGTGCGCTTTCGGCGGATACTCTGCCTCGTCCGGTACCGGCAGCACCGGCGCCCACAGCGTTCGCCGCGTCGGCGGCTTCGTTTCCGCCGAGGAAGCTGGCGTCTCGGCTTTCGCCGCCGTCGTCTCGGCCTCCGGGCGCTTCGTCTCACCGCGCTTCGTCGGGCGTGCTTGCTCACCGCCAGCCGCCGGCGCGATGCCAAGCTGATCGGCCAGATCGCGCGCTGCCGCGCCCTGATCGCCTGCTGTGAAGAGATAGGCGTACAGCGCTACCAGGTCGCCACCCTTGTCGTCGGTAGCGAAGTCCGCCCAGGAGCCGGTAGTGAGCGACACCGAGAAAGACCCCGGATTGGCATCCGAGCGCATTGGATTGACCGACACCCACTCATGGCCCGAACGCTTGCCCGCCGGCAACCATTGCGAGAGCAGCGACTCGGCGCGATCAAGCGCCGCCGTGGAAATCGCCGAGAAATCGATCACAGGCCGACGCCCGCCTGCTTGATCAGCGCGGCCAGCTGCGGCGCCAGCTTCACCAGCTCGCCCAGGGCCCGGCGTTGCCGGACGTCCGCATCCTCGAGAAATCGCTCGATCAGGTAGTAGATCGGCGTCACGTCCCCTGTCGCCTGAATGAATCGTTCCAGGTCCTCGACTGAGAACCGCCGCGTGTCTTCTGGATTCCCGGCCAGCTTTCGCGACAGCTCCGACAGCGACAGGTCCATGTCCGCCGCAATCGCCTTCATCGGCGCCCGTTGCGTGTGGGCGCATTCCCGCAGGCAGGCCAGCAGCGTCTCGTGCCGCTCCGTCAGTCCGGGCGTGAAGTCGAGCGTCATCTGGCGCGTGCTACCGGAAAGTGCCGTCATGATTGTTTCCGGTAGTTTCCTGTAGCCATTTCCGCTCGGCGGTTCAGAGTGCGGGGTATGAAAACGAACCGATGCGAAGGAGGGATGGCTTGGTCATGCGGCTTCGTTTTCCTGCTGCTCAGCCATCTGATCGGCGTTCGACACCCGATCGAAATAGTCGGCCAGGCGCTGAATCGTGTGCACGCTGGGTTCCTTCACGGCGCCCTGGGCGATCTTGCAGAGCGTCGAGAACGGCACGCCGCTTTCGCGCGCCACCCGACGCTGCGGGATGGTTCTCGCGCGCAGGTGGGTCATCACGTGTTCGTAGAGGGTGGGCGAGGTGTTCATGCGCCACATCCTATAGGCACTTATGGATTTTTGCAATAGCCGCACGTGGCTTTCGTTAAATGAAAGAATCCTGATATGGACATTGCACAGGTGATCGCCAAAAACTTAAGCACGCTGATGGCTGCTGACCCGGAAAGGGACACCTTAATAAAGGTATCCAAAGCCGCAGGGGTTGGATTCGGAACCGTTCGCCGCGCTAAAAATGGGGATGGCAACCTCACGGTTGCAAATCTCGAGTTACTCGCCCATGCGTTCCGCCGCTCGGCGCGCGATCTGCTGCTGGACGATTGCACCGGCTACCCCGCGGCCCCTGACTTGCCGTCCATTGGCGTGACCGAACGCTCGCTACCTTCCGCCATCGTCCCCGAAGATCGGGACATTGCGCGCGTGGTGGACATGATGCGCCGCTTGACCCACGAGGGGAAAGGGCGCGTCGCCGCTTACACGCAGGGCCTCGTTGAGGGCGGCCAGTTCCAACGCAAAGCAAACGGTGTCCGGTGATCGACTTCGCGGAGTACCGCAGCGTCAGGATGCTCCGATGAGCAATCGGCGCGAGGAAGGAAGTCACGGGAAAACATTTGCGCGGGAAAGGTTTAGAATGATCGAGCAGAAATCCCATGTACCCCCCAAACAGACGCCACAACCGTTGCCGCCGCCGCCTCCACCGAAAGGGCTTGCCCATGAAAACTATTGAGCAACTGAGAGGGGATATCCGCTACGCGATCCGGCTGTGCGAGCGCACCGCACGGCTGTACCGCCGCATACAGGCGGCAGGGACGTTTTTTTCACTCGTCGGCGGCAGTGCGGCCGTCAGCGGCGCCGCTGGACAGTTGCCCGCATGGGTTTCCATATCCGGGAGCGCCCTGCTTGCGGTAGCCGGCTCTGCGCTAGTGGCCATTCGACCAGCCGACAAGGCCGCGCAGAACGAATCCGATGTGCGTCGCTATCAGGCGCTGATGGCCAAATCTTTCGGCATGACGTTCGAGCAGCTCGCCCTTGCGCTGGAAGAGGCGCATCAAGGAGACGCCCCGGAAGTCGAACTGCTGCGCAACGTTGCCTACAACGACATGCTGCGCGAGATCAACCGGGAAGACCAGAATATTCCGCTGTCCATGACTGAGCGGATGCTGAGAGCGATTGCGTAGCCATGCCTGATCCTACTATTTTGGCCATCGTCATGGTCATCGTCTATTTCATTCCGGCCGCAAACGGCTATTCGAAGCGCCACCGAAGCCGGGCGATGATTCTGGTTCTCAATCTGTTTCTTGGCTGGACACTAGTGGGTTGGCTGATCGCGCTTGCCTGGTCGGCTGGCAGCGCTCGTGATGATCCTGCCGCACCATCTCCACGAACGCACATCAAGTGCCCCGACTGCGCCGAACTGATCCTCAAGGATGCCAAGGTATGCAAGCACTGCGGTTGCAAGCTATTGCCACAGTCCTGATGATCGTTGCCTGTACGGTCTGGGCAACTGAACGGAGCCACGCTGCCCGCGCAGAATTCCAGCGCGTCACCCCATGCCCGGCCAACGATCAGCGCCGCGGCCCGTGTCCTGGCTACATCGTCGACCACATCATTCCGCTGTGCGCCGGCGGGCCTGATCACCCGGAAAACATGCAGTGGCAGACCGTCGAGAATGCAAAGTCCAAGGACCGGGACGAGCGCCGACAGTGCGCGGGGAAGAAAGCATAAGCTCGATCCTCATCTATCCCAGGAATCCCATGACCGCCCACGAGGCGGTTTTATTTTTCCACAGGAGTCTATCTAGGAATCCTGAAAGCTATACTGCGGTCGAACACAAGACCGTCCACCAGGCGGATCTCGGATCGGGGCAAACATGAAATCGACAGAATTGATGCTGAGCTGCATGGCGTGGCGAGAAGGCGACCAGTGGGTAGCGGTGTGCCTGGACTTCAACCTGGCGGCGCAAGACGATTGCTTTGAAGACGTCAGAGACAGACTGAACGCGCAGATCCACAGCTACCTCATGGATGCTCTCGCTGGCAAGGACCAGACGCATGCTCGCTACCTTCTCCGGCGCCGGGCACCCCTGCGCTACTGGTTGGCGTACTATTTCCTCGCCGCTCGGCACGCGCTGCGCATTCGCACGCCCTGCGCGCGCGAGTACAGCAGCCCGATACCGCTTGTGCCGGCATGAGCCGATGGAAGCGCCCGCTTGATGCTCGCGAAGTCCGCACCATTCTCAGGAACCTCGGGTTCGACTACCGCAACACATCGGGGTCGCACGAACAGTGGATCAAGGCCGGCCCGCCTTTTCGCAAGGTCACACTCGACCCGCCAAAGCATCCGTTCCACCACACGCTGATCAGTTTCATGGCCAGCCAGGCCGGCGTCAGCGTCAAGGAGTTCTACGACGCTTTGACCAGGTAACGCATCCACCGAGACATCACAACCAGCCGCCCCCGAGGCGGTTTTCTTTTGTCCGAAAATAGCCACATATGCCTTGACAAGCTATCCGCTTATGGCTATCGTTCGCCCATCGGTTGCCCCAGTGCATCCCCCTGAACACCCAGCCCCGGCGGCTTCGCATTCCATCGCTCTCCCCGACCGGACACAAGGCCCGCGCCACATGACGAGGACCTGCTGGGGCAGCCGATG
>Ga0114942_1000023_pt1 | contig 38867 bp, 32 predicted proteins | sample LowerColdCreek_FD_88674 | JGI IMG/M metagenome (GOLD analysis project Ga0114942, IMG submission 88674) | Groundwater microbial communities from Cold Creek, Nevada to study Microbial Dark Matter (Phase II) - Lower Cold Creek | ecosystem: Environmental > Aquatic > Deep subsurface > Groundwater ... | reverse complement strand
TTACTAAAAAATAAACTTAGCTTAACTTTTGATTACTATGAGAAACGAATAAATCAGATAGTACTCGATTTCCCATTATTAGTTGCAGCTGGCTATGCTACTGGCGTTTCTACCGTACCTACCAATGCTGGTTCTATGATTAATAAAGGCTGGGAATTTTCTGCAACTTATAAAGATAAAATTGGCGATTTCAGGTACAGTATTACTGCAAACTTATCTGATGTTAAAAACCAAGTATTGGATACAAAAGGAAGAGATATTGTAACAAGTGATGGTTTATTTGCGAGAAGCGGTTTTCCTATTGGATCTTACAATTTATATCAAACTGCTGGCTTATATCAAATTGGTGAAAACTACAATGTGCCTAGTAACGGTACAAGAACAACTGGTGCTGGCGATATTAAATACGTAGATGTTAATGGTGATGGCGTTATTAATCCATCAGATAGAACATTACAGGGCAATAACTTTCCACGCTATGAATATAGCACAGATTTTAATGTGGGTTATAAAGGCATAGACCTTAGCATATTTATTTATGGTGTAGGTAAAAGAGACAATTATATTAGCGGTGTAGGTGTGGAGCCTTTTAACGCAGGTAACTGGATAGCGAGTGGCTTAGAACCAATATTGGATAGATGGACGCCAACTAACCCAGGTGCAAAATACCCAAGATTGTACACAGGTGGTAATGGAAATTATGTAGGTTCTAATTTTTGGTTACGCAATGGTGCATTTATGCGTATTAAGCACATAACCTTGGGCTATACTTTAGGCAAAAAATTAATGGATAAGGCAAAGCTTCAGCAATGCAGGTTTTATGCTAGTTTGGTTAATCCTTTTACTTTTTCCAACTATGAGCCAGGTTTCGATCCAGAAATAAGCAACCAAAATGGTGCTTTCTACCCAATTATGCGTACTGCAACTATTGGTGTAAACTTTAAATTTTAATTAGCTAACTACCAGTAAAAAACAGAAAATGAAATACAACAAATACAGTTTAATATTAGGAGTAGCTATTAGCCTATTGGCAGTTACTTCTTGTAAAAAATATTTAGATAGAACTCCAATTGATGCCATTACCTCTGAAGCATTTTTTACGAATGCTACCGAGGTAGAACAAGCCTTAACAGGTGTGTACAACGCCTTTGGGGCAAGAGCCATAAGCCCAGGATATAACAATCCTACCCCATATTATTCTAAGATGGATTTGTACACAGAAATTGGTTTGGAAAGAGGGCTAAACGGTACTATCGGTTCAGGCGCTTATACCACCACCAACGGTACTACGCAGGAGCTTTGGGGAGGTTTTTATGTTGTAGTACAAAGAGCGAACTCTCTACTATTTAATATGCAAAGAGCTAAGGCTGTAATGAGTGCGGCAGATTATAGTAGGGTAGAAGCAGAAGCAAAAACACTTAGGGCATTGGCTTACTGGCATTTGGTTACTTATTTCGGTGACGTTCTTTTGTTTACCGGTCCCCTTACAGCTGAGCAATTCGCTTCGCCAACAAGAACATCTAAAAAGGCTATTGTAGACTTTTTAGTAACTGATTTAAAAGCTGCTGCACCAGCATTGGGCTGGTTACCAACACAGCAAGGTAGGGTAAGCCGTGGCGTTACTTTGGGCGCTGCTGCAAGACTAGCTATGTTAGATAAAAGATATACAGAAGCAGCTACCATTACTGATGAAATTATTGCTAGTGGCAGTTATAGCTTAAACCCTGTATTTGAGAATATATTTAGAAAAGCAGGTCAAAACTCTAATGTGGGCAATGAAATTATGTTCATATATCCTTACGGAGATGCAGATGCGGGTTCTTTTAACTATTTAAATTTGGTGCAAGGTTCTAGAAACCAAGGCGGACAGAGTAGCCATTTTCCTTCACAATTTTTAGTTGATTTGTTTGAGTGTAGAGATGGTTTAAACATTGCACAATCCCCTTTATACAACCCGGCACAGCCTAACCAAAATAGAGATCCAAGAATGGCTGCAACCGTTATTATTCCTGGGGATACCGTATTTGTACAAGGCCTTGCAAATGGAATGGTTTTTAGTTTTGCCAATCAGTTTGTGTTCAACATTAACCCTGCAACAAGGGTTATTACTTACTCTTCAACAACGAACCAAGATAGTTTAAACCCTTTCGGACCACGCCAAAATGGTGGTGGTAACTTATGGAGAAAATATACCAACGATAGAGATGTAAATGGTACTGCTGGCAACCTATATAGAGTAGGTTGGGTATACATGCGTTATGCGGAAATATTGTTGATAAACGCTGAAGCTAAATTAGAAGCAGGCGGTAATGCCAATGATGTAGTAGTAAATGTAAATAGGGTAAGAAACCGTGGCAGAATGCCAAATGTTTCCCCTGCGGTATTGGCAAATGCAAATGCATTAAAGCAATTGGTACGCCGTGAGAAAACGGTAGAGTTTGCCAACGAAGGCATACATATGGCCGATATGCGTAGATGGGATGATGGGGCTTATGCAGCCAAGGTAATGTCTGCACAAATTTATGGTCAGCCAAGTGCAAGGATGAACTTAGTACCTGGTGCTGGTTTACAGTTTTCCGTGCCTGCTCCACCACCCACATTTGATGCCCAATTGTTAATACCGATAGCATGGCCAAATGCTGAGGCATTGCGTTTGAAAAGAGAGTTGAGAATATTTAACAATAATCAACATATACTGTGTCCTATTCCACAAGTAGATATTGATAGGAGTAATAACAGCATTGTTCAAAATCCTGGATGGTAATAAAAGCAAAAGGTAGAAAAGCCACGGGGGCGCCAGTTTACTGGCGCCTTTTTTATTGTGTGTAAATTGAAAACGATGAACATTTGCAATGATTTTTAGCGTATTATCAACGGTCTTTTAATAAAGAATTGTTATTCTCCCCCTTGCGTAAAGGATTGAAGTGGAAATCCTTTTTTGCCTTTTTCTTTTGTACAAAAAATTGGCTTTATAAGGCAAAAAAGATTGTAACGAAAAGCCTGACCCACCCCTGTATTTTGGGTGGGGGACGCCCAAAATATTATTGTTAAGCTTCACAAAAAAAGTCCCCAAACATTAACTGCTTGGGGACTAATGGGGGAGTGTATTTTTTGCTTTTCCGTTTGTTATTTTATTAAAGGGTAAGAATAGCTGAACCAATTGGGCTTGTCTTTTATGCCTTCGTAAAAGAAGAATACTTCGCCCTTAAAAGAATTATTTCTATTGGTTTGAATCATTTGAGCAAGGAAAGTATCGGGGGTTAAGTAGGTGCCAGACTTAAGTAAAACACCGGGATAAAAAGGAACATTGGTGTTTCTATAATAACTTTTTTGTTGTGCAATGGTGGCGTTATAAGCACCAATATCATACCGGTAGCATTGTGGTATTACTGCATCAATATAACTACTGTCTACCCAAGTAGGCCAATCTTGTAAGTACTCTGTAAGTCCCCATGGGTAAGGGCTTGGGCTCATAGTTAATTGAATATTTGGCTTTATTGCTTTAACCTCGGTTCTAAGTTTTTTTAGAAAAGCGTTTAATTTTTTTGCTCTCCAACTTATCCATCCTGCATCAGCAGAATTTGCAGGTGGGTTTGCACCGCCATTTTCAGATTTGTACAAGTTTACAGTATAGGTATCGTAGCCAGACGATGTGGGAACTGCTGGCAATCTATCATCCCCTTGCACGCCATCTACATCATAATTAGTCGTAACTTCTTTGAACAAGCTTATCATAAAATCTTGTACCTCAGGGTTGAAGGCGTTTAACCAATCGAAACCATTTTTTACGGTTAAGGCGCCATTTGCATCTTTTGCGGCCCAGTTAGGCTTTGCTGCTACTATAGCACCACCATTGGCGGAGAAGGAAGAAGAAAAACCATACTCGAACCAAGCATGAATTTTAATGCCTTGTAGGCGGCATTCTTCAATCATTTCTTTCAGCGGATCTCTACCCATATAGCTTTCTAAAATGGGTTTTCCTATTAGGTTATTCATTACCGTACTCGGGTACATGGTTCTGCCATTATTGTACACCACCATAAAAATATGGTTAATGCCTGCTGCCTTGCAGTTGGTAACGGTTGTTTTTATATTGGCTCTACTATCAAGCGCTGTGCTGGCGGCTGTAGTAATCCATACGCCCCGCATTGCATTAGCGTCCCAAACGGGCGTTGGTAATGGTGCAGGCGTAGGTGTTGGGTTAGGCGTAACACCGCCACCGGTAATGCCTGAGTCTTTCTTTTTGCAGCTACCAATGGTAGAGAGTAAGCCTAGTGATACAAAGGCTAGTAAGGTGATTTTTTTAGTTATGGATAGCATCGTAATCTGTTTAAGATTTATTTTGAGATATAAACTTAAGAAAATAAAATTTTAAATAGCCTAACTTTTTAAATTTTTTTTATAACTTGTCGTTCTCATTTATAATCAATTCAAGTGTCTACAGCCGAAAGAAAAAGTGTTCATCCAGCCTTATGGATACCAACTACCTGGTTTGCAATGGGTTTGCCCTTTGTGGCGTTAGCAGCATCAAGTGCCATAATGTATAAAAATATGGGTATTTCAGACGCTACTATTGCCTTTTGGACATCTCTAATTATGCTTCCTTGGACATTGAAACCACTCTGGGGGCCTTTTCTGGAAATGTATAAAACCAAAAAATTCTTTGTTTTTAGCACGCAAATATTTACAGGGTTATTATTTGGTTTGGTAGGTATAAGCCTACAATTAGATAGTTTTTTCAGTATTTCTATTGCATTACTTGCAATAATTGCTGTTTCAGGCGCTACGCATGATACTGCGGCTGATGGGGTGTATCTGAATGAACTTACTGCAAAGCAGCAAGCACAATATGTTGGCTGGCAGGGGGCATGCTATAATATTGCCAAGGTAGTATCGGGCGGTGTGTTGGTATACTTGGCGGGTGAGTTAGAAAAGCAATTTGGTATTGCAAATGCTTGGATGACCATTATGTTTATCTACGGATTAATTATGCTATCGCTTGGGGTATATAATATGCGTATGCTACCGCAGGGGCAACAAGTGCAAACAGTGCAAACATTGCAAGAAGGTTTTGCTACACTAAAAGATGTAATTATTACTTTTTTTGAAAAAAAAAATATATGGTTTAGCTTATGTTTCATCGTATTTTATCGCTTTGCGGAAGGACAGGCTATAAAAATAACCCCACTATTTTTTAAAGCAGCAAGAAGCGAAGGTGGGCTTGGGCTATCTACCTCACAAATTGGGCTTTTGTATGGCGTATTTGGTGCAATAGCATTTGTATTGGGTAGCATTGCAGCGGGTTATTTTATATCAAACAAAGGGTTAACCAAAAGAACATTAATGATTCTTTGCTGCTTTTTCAATATTCCTTTTTTGGCTTACGCCTTGTTGGCCATATATATTCCAGAAAATGTATATATAATTGGTGGTGCAGTGGCTATAGAATATTTTGGATACGGCTTTGGCTTTGTGGGCTTAATATTATTTATGATGCAGAATATTGCTCCAGGCAAATATAAAATGGCACACTATGCTTTTGGTAGCGGGTTAATGAATTTAGGGTTTATGATTCCATCTATGGTTAGTGGGTTTGTAAGTGATTATCTTGGCTATAAAGATTTCTTTATTTGGGTATTGGTAGCTACCATACCGGCATTTATAGTAACTTGGTTGGTGCCATTAATGCCTACTGAAGCGGAGGAAAAATTAGCTACACAAGCCTAAAGTATCAATATGAAATTAGTTAAAAAAAACGCTGTTTTTATAACCGTTATCTGTGTATTTGCTATGCAAAGTGTAACGGCACAAAGCAGTTACGATAGTAGTTATAGCACTACCTATTACGGGCAAAAAACAACACTTTTTAATTTACTGCCCAATACAAAAAATGAAATTATATTTTTAGGAAATAGCATAACTGATATTGGGGAATGGACCGAAATATGGCAAGATATTAATGTAAAAAACCGTGGCATAAGTGGCGATAATACCTTTGGCGTTTTGGCAAGGTTACCAGAAATAGTAGCCGCCAAGCCGAAGAAAATATTTATAATGATTGGCATTAATGATATTGCTAAAAACATACCCGATGAAGTGATTATTGGTAACTACAAAAAAATAATTACTAGCATTGAGAAAGCCACACCAGCAACACAAATAATTGTACAAAGTATTTTACCTACCAATAATACCTTTACTGAGTTTAAAAATCATCAAAACAAAACGGAGCATATTTTGAAGATTAATAGCTTTCTAAAGCAATTTTGCCAAGAGAAAAAAATTGTTTTTTTAAACTTATATCCAAAGTTTTTGGATGCTACAGGCAAGCTAGATAAGCAATACACTAATGATGGCCTGCATATAAATGGCTACGGCTACCTACTTTGGAAAAAGGCGATACTTGAACAAGGATTAATGAAATAATATACATGCAAATTACAGGAACGTTTATAGATGAAATAAGCCATGATATTCCCCACCAAAATTGGGGAATAGCAGAATGGGAGCAAGATTTTAAGCATATGAAAGCCGTTGGTATAAATACGGTAATTATAATTCGTTGTGGTTACCGGCAGTTTATTACTTATCCTTCTAACTATTTGGTTAACCAACTACAATGCTTTTCACCAGTTACTGATTTGGTAGAACTTTTTTTAACGCTTGCAGATAAATATAAAATGCAGTTGTTTTTTGGGTTGTATGATAGTGGTAAATATTGGGATACCGGCAATATGCAACACGAAATTGATTGTAACCGATTTGTGATTGATGAGGCTTGGGCAAAATATGGCCATCACCCATCATTCAAAGGCTGGTATTTAAGCATGGAAATAAGTAGAAAAACAAAAGGCGCCATTGAAGCCTTTGCCACATTGGGTAAGCAATGTAAGGCCGTAAGTGGTGGATTACCTACCCTTATTTCTCCATGGATTGATGGTAAAAAAGCAGTAATGGCAGCATCCGGAACACTTACAAAAGAGAATGCTATTTCCTTAAAAGAACATGAGCAAGAATGGGATGAAATATTTGATGGCATTAAAAATGAAGTAGATATTGTAGCCTTTCAAGATGGGCATGTGGGCTTTGAACAATTAGGCGACTATTTTTCTGTTAATAAATCTTTAGCCGATAAATACCATTTGCAAAGCTGGACCAATGCAGAAACTTTTGATAGAGATATGCCAATAAAATTTTTACCAATAAAATTTGAAAAGCTTCGTCTAAAGCTGGAAGCAGCCAGAAAAGTTGGTATGAGTAAGGCAATAACTTTTGAATTCTCCCATTTTATGAGTCCGCAAAGTGCCTATCCGCAAGCACACCATTTATATAACCGCTACCAAGAATATTTAAACACCATCTAATGCACACCTATTTATTGCTACACCTAGTTTTAAGCGTTTTATTTTACGAAAAAAAACAGCCAGAACCCATTAAAGGCACTTGGATAACCAATGTAGCTAGCGACATTTTATTATCAAAAGCCAACATTGAAAAAGGGATACAACTTTGTAAAAAAAACGGAATTAACAACGTGTATGTAGTGGTATGGAATGATGGCGTAACCATGTACCCAAGTAAGGTTACCGAAAAATACATTGGTGTAAAACAAGATACCATTTATAAAGGGAGAGACCCTATAAAGGAAATGGTTGAAATAGCCCACCAGTATGGTATAAAAGTTCATGCATGGTTCGAGTTTGGCTTTTCTTACTCTTACAAAAACGACAAAAGCATTTGGGCTACCAAATACCCAGCTTGGGTGGGTAGAGATGTAAAAGGAAACCCACTAAAAAAGAATAATTTTTACTGGTGGAACTCTTTAAACCCAGAAGTGCAAACCTTTATGACTAGCTTGGTATTAGAAGTAGTAAATAATTATGATATTGATGGTATACAAGGCGATGATAGATTGCCTGCCATGCCTAGCGAAGGCGGTTACGATAAATACACTTTAGGCAAGTATGCAAAAGAAAATAAGGGGGCAAATCCGCCTACGAATCATAAAGACAGTGCATGGCTACAATGGCGTGCCAATATTTTAAATAAATATGGTAAAAGTTTGTACGCTGCCGTAAAAAAAGCAAAGCCAAGTTGTACGGTTTCATGGGCGCCAAGCTTATACCCGTGGAGTAAAGAACAGTATTTGCAAGATTGGCCCACTTGGTTAAATGGGGGCTATGCCGATTATATAATTCCACAACTATATAGGTATAATTATGCGGCTTACGAAAAATCAGTGAAGGAAATGGTGAAGCAAGTAACACCAGCACAAAGAAAGCAATTAGTACCAGGTATGCTAACATCACTCGGGGATGGTTATTTAGTACGTAAAACTTTGTTAGACTCTATGCTGCAGTGCAACCAACAAAATGGTATTGAAGGCTCAGTATTGTTTTACTATGAAACGCTGCCAAAACTGTTTGCGGGAAATTAATTAGCTAACAATAGTTTGCACTAGGTTAGGGTTCAAATTGCGTCTGCCCAACTTGTACAAAACCCTTTGTTGGCGGTTCGTGCTATCTTTTGGTGAGGTAGTCGGTTATTGTTATTATTTTAGTTTTGCCAATATTTTCCAGAATTAAAAGGTCTTTATCTCCAGTAAGTAAATGTGTTGCGTTACCGTCCTGTGCTAATACTAACAAAAAGTTGTCTTTGGGGTCACGGCACAAACCAATCTTTGAAAATACATCAATGAATGCTGCTCTTGTCCGCATTTTCTTCAATAAATCTTCCATATCGTCTATTGAAAAATACTTTCTGAACTTAGGTCGCTGAGCAACTTCTGTAAATTCTTCAATTAATTCTTGGCTAAAAAGTAGCGTTATTGCGTTATCAGCAAACAATTGATCGGCTTTAGAGTAGTCGCTTGTTAAAAGAAAGCTAATCCAAAGATTAGTATCAATGATTATTCTATGCTTAGTTTTTACTGGCATATCTTTTTGCCCTTACACTTTCTACTTCCTTCGTTATTTCGTCCAACGTTGGTGGTTTTGCTCCTGCCTTCTTACGAAGTCGTTTAATAACACTCAAGAACGAGTCATCGTTTGATGTTTTTGAGAGTGCAATTAATTTCATATCCGCTAAGTCTCGCAGTAATTTTTCTGCCTTTGGGTTCAATATATCAACTTGGTAAGTCATGATAATTTGAAATTAAGATTAATTGTTGAATTCACGGCAGTCTAGAAGCATCACCGCCAACACATAAATAAATTCTTAGAGTAAGACCATAACTGTTTGTTAACAAGCGTTATGATTTTTTTTATTCCATTAACAATCATTATTCCTTTTTTTATTCTATAAAATGATTGATAGCAGTTAAAAGGCTGGGTAAAATGAAGTTGCACCATTTAGGTACAGTAAGTTTAATGATGATTTGAATAATTATGTTCCTATTATTCGTTACTCAGAAGTATTACTAAATTTAGCAGAGGCATTGGCACAAACAAGCACTACCGTTGATGTTAGAGCACTAGCATTATTAAACGCAGTTCGCCAGCGTTCAGATGCTGGAGTTACTTTAGCTCCTCTTACTAAAGCAGATTTAATTACTGCCATCTTAAATGAAAGACGCATAGAATTTTTGGGAGAGGGTATTCGTTCTCTAGATATTCTTCGTCAAAATATTGCTTTTCCTGCAAAGGGTAGTTTGGGTGCTGTCGCACCAACCAGCCTACCTTATGTATGGCCAATTCCAGCATCGGAATTATTATACAACAACTTAATGGTAGCAAATCAATAAGCTTAAAGTGTAATTATATATTGTTAAAAAGCCGCCTAGAATATTTCTAGGCGGCTTTTTTATTATGAAAATTTTAAACCTTTTCTGCACTCGCTTTACCCCACCAATGCCTTCTCTAGCATAGTTATGGTGCCTGCGCTAGCATCTATTTCTACCAAAGCGCCATGGGGCAGTGTAAACTTATCTCTTACATGACCAAACATACCACCTGAAAATACGGGTTTGTTAAGATTGCCCAAGTTAATGGTTAGCACTTCTTCAAGGGTAAAGCCGCTAATGCCACCATCATGGTCGCAATTGCTGCATTTGCCAAAAACAATACCTTTTACATTATCCAAAATACCTGCCAACTTTAGCTGAGTAAGCATTCTATCTATTCTATAAATTTTTTCGCCAGTATCCTCAATAAATAAGATAACGTTATCCCAATTTGGTAGGTAGGCGCTACCAATAATATGGCAAAGCACCGTTAAGTTTCCACCAACTAATCTACCTGTTGCTTTACCAGGCGTAATAGTTAGTATGCGTTCTCTATTCAAAGCAATTTCATCTTGTGCAAAAGGAACGTTTTTAAATATTAGTGCTTCGTTGTTAAATAGTAAGCCTTGCACATATTGTAAAGTGAAGGCATTGTAATTACTTCTTGCTGCGTTTGGTCCGTGAAAAGTAATTAACCCACATTTTGCATAAAATGCAATTAGGAGTGCAGTAATATCACTAAAACCCATAAAGGGTTTAGGGTGCTTAGCAATAAGTTCGTAATTAATATAGGGCAGTATTCTTGCACAGCCCCAGCCGCCTGTTATAGGCATTACTGCATGCACGGCATCATCTGCAAACATATCGTTAATATCTTGTGCTCTATCTATATCGGTGCCGGCTAAGTAGCCCCATCTATCTAATAAATGTTTACCCTTTTTTACTTTTAGTCCTAGTGCTTCATAAGTTTCTACTACTATATCAATTTCACTAGCATTCATGGTGTTAGAAGCAGGGCTTACTAAGCCAATTGTGTCACCCTTATTAAGCTTTTTTGCTTTAATTATTTTAGCAAAATCGGTGGTGTTTTTTTCTGCTTTCTCAGTAAAAGAAAATAATGAAATAAATGGAATGGATATGGCAGTGTTCTTCAAAAAATCTTTTCTATTTAGCATATTGATACTTATTATGATGCAGAATAAATTAGGAGGCAAGCATTTTATTAAGGCGCTCTAATACTTTATTAGCTGTAGGTAGCATTGCTGCTTCTAATGAAATATTAATGGGTACGGCGGGGATGTTAAGGGCACCCATTACTTCCACCGCAGCATCTAAATAGTTAAAGCAGGCATGGGAAATTCTTTGTGCCAATGCCTCTGCAAATGAATTGTTTTGCTGTTCCTCAGTAAGTACCAAGCATTTACCATGTAGTTTTACTGTGCTAAATATCAGTTGTTCGTCAAGCGGATAAAGTGTTCTTACATCAATAATTGTAATAGTATTTGCTAATTTTTCCGCAGCGGCCTTTGCCCAATACACACCCATTCCATAAGTAATTACACATACGGAGTTACCCGCTTCAATATTCTTGGTAGTAGCATCCTGCACAAGCCTTCCTTTGCCTAATGGCAATACATAATTTTCCGCTGGTTGTATACTTTTGGCTTCTTCTGTTCCGGGTACTTTACTCCAATACAAGCCTTTGTGTTCTAAAATTACTACGGGGTTAGGATCTAAGAAAGCTGCTTTCATTAACCCTTTCATATCGGCTGCGTTACTTGGGTATGCAACTTTTATACCCTTAATGCTTAATAGCGTAGTTTCTATACTGCCACTATGGTAAGGACCGCCGCCGCCATAAGCACCTGTAGGTACCCTAAGCACCATACTAACGGGAAACTTACCATTACTTAAATAGCAACTTTTAGAAATTTCTGTTACCAATTGGTTGAAACCTGGATATATATAATCAGCAAACTGTACCTCAACAATAGGTTTTAAGCCAAGGGCACTCATACCTACAGTGGAGCCAATAATATATGCTTCTTGAATAGCGGTGTTAAATACTCTTTCGTCGCCAAATTTATCGCCAAGCGTTGCCGCTTCTCTAAATACGCCTCCTAACCTTTTGCCCACATCTTGTCCGTATAGTAGAGCATTTGGGTAAGCTCTCATTATTTCTTCTACTGCAAATAAAGCAGCATCTACCATTGGTATTTTATCGCTGTTCTGTGGGCATCTTTCACCAATTTCTTCAGTTATGGTGGTTGGGGCAAATACATGGTTTTCCACCGTATCAATACTTGGTTCCTCGGCTTTTGTAGCTGCTGTAAAGTTAGCTTCAACCATTTGCTTTTGCGCCGCTTCAATTGCTAGTAAACTGGCTTCGCTAATTCCTTTATCTATTAAAATATTTCTAAGAATAGGGTAGGGATCGTTTTGGGCATGCTTTTGTAAATCTTCTTCGGTACGATAAAATTCTTTTCTTACCCCACTGGTATGGTGGCCAAGTAATGGTACGGTAGCCCTTACTACTACTGGCTTACGTTCTGTTCTTGCATAATCTATTGCTTCCTTTATACAATAAAAACTTTGCTCAAAATTACTGCCATTTACTTCCAAAGTCTTCATACCTGTAAAGCCTTTGGCATATTCTACGGCGTTCATTGCCCTTGCTTCGGCAGCGGTAACACTAATGCCCCAATCATTATCTTGTACAAGGTAAATGATGGGAAGTTTTTTTAGTACAGCAAATTGCCATGCCTCAGCAACTTCACCTTCGGTTACGCTATTATCACCCAAAGAACATATTACAATTGGGGCTTCATTATTAGGCCCTTTTTGTAAGGGTAATGCATTTGTACGCTCAATATATTGTATGCCTTGTGCAATGCCAGTGGTGGGTATGGCTTGCATGCCGGTGGCACTACTTTGGTGAATAATTTTTGGTTTATTTTCTGCTACTGATGATGGATGGTTGTAATAACTTTTTCCACCGCTGAATACATCATCTTTCTTTGCTAGTAGTTGCAGCATCATTTCATAAGGTGTAAAGCCCATGCCAAGCATTAAACTTTCATCTCTATAATAGGGGCTTACATAATCGCAAGAGAGCAGTTGGTAAGCAGTTGCCAATTGTATAGCCTCATGCCCTTTGGAGGTAGAGTGTACGTATTTGCAAATAGCCCTATTTGCTTCGTAAATATCGGCCATGGCCCTAGTTGTGGCCATATGTGTAAACGCTTGTATAAATATTTCAGTTGGCAGCATGGCTGCAAATATCGGTTGGGGAAACGATTTAAAAATGTTACTTCATAAGAATAAATTGTTGCTGAATGTAACTGTTAGCTATTACTTAATTTCTAATTCAAACACTTGTTCTTTTTCTAGATACCCTGTTAATACATCGCCTACCACACATTCTCCCACGCCGGCGGGTGTACCAGTAAAAATAAGATCGCCAATATTTAAAGAGAAGTATTGGGAAATATTGGTTATTACTTCATCAAATGAAAATAGCATTTGCTTATTATTACCAATTTGCACCTGATTGCCATTCATATTCATACTAAAATGAATGTCTTTTCTAAACTGTTCGGGGCTGTAAGTAACCCATTTACCAATAACTGCTGAGTTATCCCAAGCCTTTGCCTTTTCCCAAGGCAACCCTTTTTTCTTTAACTCGTTTTGAATATCTCTTGCGGTAAAATCAATGCCTACGGTAATTGCGTTATAATAGTTATTGGCGTGTTTTTGTTGGATGTATTTACCGTTTTTGGAAACCCTTAGTACCAATTCTGCTTCATAGTGTAGTTCGTTCGAAAACTCTGGATAATAGAAAGGAACATGCGGCTGTAGAAGTGCACTTTTTGGTTTTAAGAAAATAACTGGCTCGTCTGGTATATCATTTTTAAGCTCCTTGGCATGCTCTGCATAATTTCTACCTACACAAAAGATTTTCATAGTTATGATTTGGGGCTATTGCTAATATACATAAATTGTAATACGTAGAACCAAATTAGTATATTTTTTTCTCAAAATGGGAGCGTACTAAAATTTTAATTGGTTGTATTTACTCATTGTTTTTTCTAATCCAATAAAAGCAAAATCTTCTACCATATTTACACAAGTATCAATTTTAGTTTGAATAATAGGTTGCTCCGTTATTAACCATTTACCTAATACAAAATCTGCTTGTCTCCCTTTCGGATAATTATTGCCAATGCCAAATCTAAGCTTTGGGTAAGCATCTGTACCAATAGTAAGTTGAATATCTTTAAGGCCGTTATGCCCTGCATCAGTGCCAGTTGGCCTAAGCCTAAGTTTATCGATGGGTAGCGCCAAATCGTCTACGATGGTTAAAGTATTTTCAAGCGTAATTTTCTCTTTGTCTTGCCAATATTTAAATGCCTTTCCGCTAAGATTCATATAAGTGGTTGGCTTTATGCAAATAAATATTTTGCCTTTTACTTTTACTTCCGCTACTTCGGCAAGCCTATCTATTTTAAAAAATCCGCCATGTTTTATCACAAATGCACTTACCACATCGAAGCCAATATTGTGGCGTGTGTGGGCATATTCTAAGCCAATATTTCCTAAGCCAACAATTAAAAACTTTGTCATAAATAATAGCCTTTCTATAAAAACAAAAACCCCGCTTGTAAGCAGGGCTTTTTGATTGAAATATTGTTAAATACAGTGTATTTTATTTCTTTTTAGCATCCTTTGCACTATCGGCTTCAGCTTGCTTTAACTGACGAGTCATTACTACTGAGGCTATAGGAATACGAGGGGAGTTCATAATCTCCATATTCGGTGCTACAATATCTTGTACTCTTAGGTTAGCATTCAAATCTAAAGTGGTAATATCTATTTCTAAATATTCTTTTAAATCTGCTGGTAAGCATTTAACCTTTATTGCTTTAATTTTTATAACCAATTTACCACCCGCTTTTACACCAACTGATGTACCCACGTATTTAAGTGGTAAAGTTGCTACTACTTTTTTATCGCCAACAAGTTCTAATAAATCTACGTGTGTAAGTTCATCAGATACTTTGTCGAACTGTAAGTCTTTCAAAATGCATTTGTAGGTTTTACCTTCAATGTTTACTTCGGCTACTTGAAATTCACTAGTGTATACCAACGGCTTAAAAGCCTTAGCAGAAGCAAAGAAATTCACTTCTTTTTCACCCCCGTAAATTACAGCAGGCACATTTTCTTGAGAGCGTACTTGGCGGGTTGCTTTTTTGCCAAATTCGGTCCTCAATCCACCCTCGATTGTAATTGTTTTCATCGTGTTTATTTATAATTAAGAAAAAACTTATGATCTGCCACGTAGTTGTGAGTGTACAAACAAGCTTGTAATACTCTTATTTTCCGCAGCGTTGCGTATTGCAATAGCAAATAAATCAGCTACTGACAGTACTTTTATTTTACTACTCTTTTTGTCTCTTAATGGTATTGTATCACAAACCACTAATTCTTCCAACACACTGTTTTCAATATTTTCAATGGCCTTACCACTAAGTATTGGGTGTGTGCACATAGCTCTTACACTAGTGGCGCCCTTATCCTTTAGTAGTCCCGCTGCCTTTGCTAGCGTTCCGCCGGTATCACATATATCGTCAATTAATATAATGTCTTTACCTACTACATCCCCTATAACCACCATACTTGCTATTTCATTTGCCCGCTTTCTATGCTTATCGCATATTACCATTTCGGCTCCAAAATAGCTAGCCACTTCACGTACTCTGTTAGTACTTCCTACGTCGGGGGCGGCAAAAGTAAGGCTTTTTAGCTTTAATTGTTGAATGTATGGGATGAAAATGGCCGAACTGTCTAAATGGTCAACTGGTACATCAAAAAAAGCTTGTATTTGCGGTGCATGTAGGTCCATAGTAATTACCCTATTGGCGCCAGCGGCTTCTAATAAGGTAGCAACCAATTTAGAACCTATGGCAACCCTTGGTTTGTCTTTTCTATCTTGCCTAGCAAAGCCGTAGTAAGGTATTACTGCAATTATTTTGTAGGCACTTGCTCGTTTAGCAGCATCAATCATTAGCAATAATTCCATTAAGTTTTCCATAGGGGCAAAAGTACTTTGCACAAGAAAAACATAATCGCCCCGAATGCTTTCCATGAATATGGGTTGAAACTCACCGTCGCTAAACTTTTGTATGTTTATTTTACCCAAGGCAACACCGTATTTTTCTGCTATTTTTTCTGCTAAATGTTGCGATCCAGTTCCTGAAAATATTTTTATTTGATGACTCATGTGTGGTGAAATGTGGCACGAAGATAAAATTTGGATTTGTTTTCTTTAAAATAAATATGCGGGAAACTAAAATGATTTTTTATATTGATTTACAAAAGGCTAAATGAACGGAATAAAAAATTGGCATGAGGATGATAGGCCAAGAGAAAAAATGATGCTAAAAGGGCCAGCGGCACTAAGCAACGCAGAATTAATAGCTATATTAATACAAAATGGAACTAGAGAAAAAACGGCAGTAGACTTGGGTAGAGAAATATTGGCTTTGATAGATAACAACTTGAAGTTATTGGGTAAAATGAGTATTAAAGAAATACAAAATTTGGGAGTAAAAGGTATTGGCGAGGCAAAAGCTATTAGTATTATTGCAGCATTAGAATTGGGCATTAGAGTGGGTAGCGAGGAAGTAAGAAGTGAAAAAATAAAATCTACAAAAGATATTGCCCTCTTTTTACAAAAACAATATCAACATTACAGAAATGAAATTTTTGTGGTAGTACTACTTAATAATTCCCTTAAAATAATACACCACGAAATTATTAGCGAGGGTGGTATTACCGGAACCATAGCCGACCCTAGGGTAATACTGAAAAAAGCTTTGCAGTATGAAGCAACATCTTTTATTTTATGCCACAATCATCCTAGTGGTAATATTAAGCCAAGCCCACAGGATGTACAACTTACACAGCGCATAAAAGCAGCTGCGGCTATTATGGAAATTAAACTATTAGATCATATTATTATTAGCGAAGAAGGCTATTACAGCTTTGCTGATGAAGCCGCTTTGTAAAACTTTGAATAATGCATTACTTATTGAAACAATTGGTGCCACCTATTTTTAAAACCCTAAGGTGGTATAGTTTTAAATATGGATGGAAAGGAAATTATGCTACTTACTCCGATGCTCAAAAGAACACAACTAGTTATGCAGCCGACCATATTTTACAAAAAATTATTACCACTACCACTAAAGTAAAAAACAAAGAAATTGTGTATGAAAGAGATGGAATAGCCTATGATAAGTTATTACATAATTTTCCTATGCTAAGTACTTTGTTATTCATTGCATCGCAAAATGATAGTGAATTAACAATTATTGATTTTGGAGGATCTTTAGGAACCACTTACTACCAAAATAAGCCTTACTTAAGTAATTTAAAAAAGCTTACTTGGTGTATAATTGAGCAACCTAATTATGTGCAAGCAGGTAAGGAGAATTTTGAAAATGATGAGCTTAAATTTTACTACAATTTAGAGGATTGCTTAAAAGAAAATACGCCACAATTGGTTATGTTCTGTGGCGTTATACAGTATATTGAAAGTTACAAAGCCGTAGTGGAAAGTATAGCAAGTTATAAGATTCCTTATTTGTTAATTGACTACATAGCTTATAACTCTGGTAAGCATGATAGATATGCCATACAGCATGTGCCGCCAGTATTTTATGGAGCCCCTGCATCTTACGCTTGCATATTCTTTGGAAAAGACAAATTTTATGCGCTGCTACAACAACATTATAAGTTGGTATTTGATTATATTGCCGATAACGATGAATACTACCTACAACTTCAACCTTTTAAATACGAGGGGGTGTTGTGGAAACTGAAATAGATAGATTGTTACATTTACAATCTTCCAGGATATATTTTTAATGCAGCTTCTAGGCAACCCATCGCTTTATGTAAGTCATCTATATTCAGCACATAAGCTAGTCTAACTTCTTGCTTGCCAAGCCCAGGCGTACCATAGAAACCCGTTGCAGGCGCTAGCATTACCGTTTCTCCGTTATGGTTAAAATGCTCTAAAAGCCATTGACAAAATGCATCGGCATCGTCTATTGGCAGTTTAGCCATTGCGTAAAAAGCTCCTCCAGGGTTGGGGCAAAAAACCCCCTCCATTGCATTAAGCCTTTGCACTATAACGTTCCTTCTTGCTTCATAAGCAGCTTTGGTGCCATCAAAATAATCTGCCGGTAAGTCTAATGCCGCTTCGGCTGCTATTTGTGCAAAACTTGGAGGGCTAAGCCTAGCTTGGGCAAATTTCATGGCGGTTTGATACACCGCAGTGTTTTTAGTAATAAATGCACCTAACCTTGCACCACATGCACTGTATCTTTTACTAATGGTATCCATTAATATTACATTATTTTCAATAGCCTTTAGCTGCAAGGCGCTTGTATGTGTACCTGTGTAGCAAAATTCCCTGTAGGCTTCATCCGAAAATAAAAATAGTTGGTGCTTTAGTACAATTTCCTCTAAAGTTGCTAACTCTTCTTTACTATATAAATATCCCGTAGGATTATTGGGGTTGCAAATAACAATTGCTTTTGTTCTTGGTGTAATTGCCGCTTCAAAAGCACTAATGGGTGGTAGTGCAAAACCCGTTTCTCTACTAGAAGTTATTGGTACAACTTTTACCCCCGCTGCTATTGCAAAACCATTATAATTGGCATAAAACGGCTCGGGTATTATAACCTCATCCCCCTCATCTAAGCATGCCATAAAGCCGAATTGTATAGCCTCGCTGCCGCCAGTTGTTACAATAATTTGGTTTGCATTTACTTGCACGCCTACACCCTCATAATAGGTTACTAATTTTTTACGATAACTCTCATTCCCAGCACTGTGGCTATATTCAAGTACTTTTATGTCCGCATTTCTTACAGCATCCATCATTGCAGGTGGCGTTTCAATATCTGGCTGACCAATATTTAAGTGATATACTTTTACACCCTTTTTTTTAGCGCCTTCGGCAAATGGTACTAACTTTCTTATTGGGGAGCTGGGCATATTAGTACCTCTTGTACTTACTGTAGGTTGTTGCATATAGCGAAAGTATTATAGATTGAAGATTATTATAAAAAAAGGCAAAAAAAAAATGGCCAACTTTTTTAATTGTTGACCATTTTATTGAAATCAAGGGAAATTATTTAGACTCTACCACCTCACCCTCAATTGTAAGTATAATTGGTTGGGTAATATTTGCAAATTTTACGGTAACCCTTTTGGTAAACTGACCCACATTGGCTGCATTAAATGTTGCCTTAACTGTGCCGGTTTTTGCCTTCGGTACTGGTGGCTTTGAATATTCTGGTGTAGTGCACCCGCATTCAGCAGTAGCAGTTTCTACAATCAATGGCTTTGCACTTGCATTGGTAAATGTAAAAACAACTGAAACTGGAACACCTTTTTTAATTTTTCCGAAATTATGCTTCGATTTGTCGAATTTAACATCGGCCACATTTTGTGCTATAACATTAACGCTAAAAAGAACAGCAAATGCTAATAAGAAATTTTTCATGTAATTTATTTTGTAGCTGAAATATTATTTACCAGCTGGTTTTAATTTTTGTGCTGGTCCTGCTGGTGCGGCATCAGCAGGTACTTCAAATGTTTCTCCAGAAAAGCGTACCAACTTGGTTAAGCCTCCGTTAAAGTAAAATGTTACTGTTTTTTCAAATGCACCTTTTGTAGCACCGTTGAAGCCAAGTTCTACTTTAAATGTTTGTCCTGGTGCATAAGGGCCTGGCTGCCATTTTGGTGTTGTACAGCCACAACCTACTTGTACATTTTCAATTTTAATACTGTCTTTACCAATGTTCTTAACTTCTACTTCGTAATTAACTGCTTTTCCAAAAGGAATTTTACCAAAGTTGTAAGTTTCATTCTTAAATTCTAAAACCTTGGTAATATCAGTTGGTGCTTCGGTTGGGGTAGTTGTTTGTGCAGAAATTCCCACGCACATCATTAATAAGCTGGCGAGGATAACGGTAACTTTTTTCATTTTGTATTCAATTTTTTATAAAGTAAAAATATTTATTTTTTTGATAAGCCTTTCATTATTATTTGCCTTATTATCTAGTAAGTATCCTTTAACAAGTTATTATAAGTGCAATAAATGCATGTTTTTACATTAAAAGAGAAATGTATTTTTGCTTTATGGAAAATTCATTAACCTCCGCAGAGGTTTCTAACGAAATGCTTTCTTTTGAAGATTTTGCGTCAACAGTATTGGCCGATTACTCGTTGGCGGTAAAAAGCCGTGAAATAAGCTTAACTGGGCGTAAAGAAGTACTTACAGGTAAAGCTAAATTTGGCATATTTGGCGATGGTAAAGAAGTAGCACAACTAGCAATTGCTAAATTTTTTCAGCCCGGCGATTTTAGGTCTGGATATTATAGAGATCAAACTTTTATGTTTGCAACTGGCTGTGCAACTGCCGAGCAGTTTTTTGCCCAATTGTATGCCGATAGCGATGTAAATAATGAACCATTTAGTGCCGGAAGATTAATGAATGGGCATTATGCTTCAAAGTTTGTAGATGCGGAAGGCAACTTTTTACCTTTGGCTACATTAAAAAATATTTCGGGAGATATATCGCCAACCGCAGCCCAAATGCCACGAGGGTTAGGATTAGCGTTGGCATCAAAAGCATTTAGAGAAATACCAGCATTGCAGGGCTTTACAAATTTGTCTAACAAAGGAAATGAAGTATGCTTTGTAACCATTGGTGATGCAAGTACTAGCGAGGGGCATTTTTGGGAAAGTATAAATGCTGCTGGCGTATTGCAAGTGCCTATGGCTGTATTTGTATACGATGATGGATATGGCATTTCGGTACCCAAACAATACCAAACCACTAAAGGCTCTATTTCTGCTGCGTTAAAAGGTTTTCAAAAAGAAGCAGGAAGTAATGGGTTAGACATATACAACGTTAAAGGTTGGGATTATGCAGGAATGTGTGAAGTGTTTGAAACTGCAATTAAAAAAATTAGGCATACCCATATACCTGCTGTTTTTCATATAGAAGAAGTAACACAGCCACAAGGGCACTCCACATCGGGAAGCCATGAAAGATATAAAACCATTGAAAGGCTTGAATGGGAGAGGGAATGGGATTGTATTAAAAAGATGAAAGAGTGGATGATTGAAAACGGTATTGCAACCAATGAACAACTTAATGATATAGAGAATGAGATAAAAGAAGCTGTAAAAACTAGCAAACTAACTGCTTGGAATGCTTATTTACAACCCATAAAGCAGTTGGTAAATACCGCTGCTGAACAAATTGCTAGCGTAGTAATTGCTGATATGGAATTGTACCAGCAAATACAACAAATTGGCAATGAATTAAAGGCAATAAAAGAGCCATTAAGAAGAGATGTAATAAAAGCAATAGATGTTGTAATTGAGCTAATTGGCAATTCTCCATCAGCTTCTGCATTAACTGCATATAAAGAAATTTTATTGCAGCAAATGAGTGATACCTATAACTCCTATTTATACCAAAAGGGAAGTAAAAGTGCCTTGAATATACCAGCTATTGCTGCCCAATATTCGGAAGACGCACCTACGGTAAATGGGTTTGAAATTTTAAATAAATATTTTGATCAATTATTTGCTAATAACCCGGCCGTTATTGCTTTTGGGGAAGATTTAGGACATATTGGCGATGTTAACCAAGGATTTAGTGGCTTACAAGATAAGCATGGGAAAGAGCGAATTTTTGATACAGGTATTAGAGAACTTACCATTATGGGGCAAGGTATTGGCCTTGCAATGCGTGGTTTAAGACCAATTGCAGAAATACAATATTTAGATTATTTACTATATGGCTTACAGCCACTAAGCGATGATGTTGCAACGCTACATTACCGTACCAAAGGGCAGCAAGTGTGCCCATTAATTGTAAGAACTCGTGGCCATAGGTTGGAAGGTGTATGGCATAGTGGATCGCCAATGGGAATGATAGTGAATGCATTAAGAGGCATGTATGTATGTGTACCAAGGAATATGACGCAGGCTGTAGGTATGTATAATACGTTATTAAAAAGTAATGACCCTGGATTGGTTGTTGAATGCCTAAATGGCTATCGCCTAAAGGAAAAAATGGTGGAGAACTTAGCAACATTTACCGTGCCATTAGGCATACCAGAAGTGCTTGCTTATGGGGACGATGTAACCATTGTATCTTATGGTTCCACATTACGCATTATTCAAGAAGCATTGCCAAGATTGGCTAGGTTAGGAATTAGTATTGAAATAATTGATGTGCAAACACTACTTCCTTTTGATGTGAATGCGGTGATACTAACTTCTTTACAAAAAACAAATAGAATTTTATTTGTAGATGAAGATGTGCCGGGCGGTGCAAGTGCTTATATGTATAACGAAGTAATGGAAAAACAAGGAGGCTATAAATACTTAGATGTAGCGCCAAGAACCCTAACTGCTAAGGCACATAGACCAGCATATGGTACTGATGGCGATTATTTTAGTAAGCCAAATACGGAAGATATTATTAGAATTGTGAAGGATATGATGGCGGAGTAGTTGGTAAGTTGTAAGTACTAAGTTTTAAGTGGTAAGTTGTTAGTAAGAAGTGATGAGTTGTAGGTTGTTCTTCTGTTACAATAATTGGTTAGGAGCTATTTCTTAGGATAATATTTCATGAAGCGTGTCATTGAAAGTATTAGGGCTTTGCTATTTGTAAAAGCTGAAGCTTTTTTTTAAAATTAGTACCTATTTCCTATAAAATAATAAAGGGGTTCGGCAAAGCCTAACCCCTTTATTATGTACTTAGTTGGTATTATAATTTGTAAAAATTTTTACTTCTAGTACCATACATAGTTTTCACCTTTAGTATGTAAGGCCCTGTTTGTAATTGAGCCGTTGGAATGGTTCGCAGATTATTGCCTTGTAATAGGCTGGTATTGATATGCCATCTTCTATTACCATATACATCATATATACCAATTTCAGTCTGCACATTGTTTAATGCACTCCATATTAATGTAGTAAGTTGTATTGTGCAAGGTACTGGGTACAAGTTAACTATACGAACAAAATCGGCATTGTTAATAGGAATATTAATTGGTATAGAATCACTAACCCTAACCACAAAACAAAAAGTATTACTACAGCCATTAACAGTTTTTATGGTGAGGCATACATTGTAATTGCCAAACTGGTTATACTGCTTTAAAGGGTTAACTACGTTGCCATACAGTAAGCTGCCGTCACCAAAATTCCACCTTCTTTCTATAATACTATCAGTTGGTTGGCTCCAACTATAGCTACTATTAAATCGTACTGTTTTTGGTGCTACACTTTCGCTATAAAATCTTGCTAAGCAATTACCTGTGAATGTGCCAATGGCAACTATTTTGCATATTTTTCTTTCACATCCTAGCAATGTTTTAACCGTAAAACATACATTGTATATCCCAGATTGTGTATAACTATGAGTTATGGAATTTGCATTAGTTATTGTGCTGGCCGTACTATCGCCCCAATCCCATCTTCTTAAAATAATGCTATCCCCGCTTGCCGTAGTGCCAGAATTTTGGCTAAAACTTACTAAGGTATTACTGGCGTTGAAAGTGTAATTTGCAAAGCATCCAATGGAATCTCTAAGGTTAATATTGTAGCATATATTTTTTGTACAACCAGCTACCGTTTTAATTAATAAGCACATATTGTAGGTTGTAGCGTTAGCAAAAGTTTTTATAGGTGCAATAACATTGCCCACCAATGTATCACCATTTCCAAAGTTCCACCTTCGGTAAATGATACTATCACCATTACTTCCTGCTTGGCTTTGAGCACTATTAAACTGTACAGTTAATCCACTTTTTATAAAACTAAAATTTGCAGAGCAACTTGTATTTATTGTTGGGGTATTTACTACTATGTTCTTACAAATACTATCCACGCATCCAGTAGCGGATTCAATTTTTAAGCATACTGTATACACCCCATTTTGATTGTATTCTTTAACTTGAGTAATGTTGTTCCCAAATTGAGTAGTGCCGTCACCAAAGTTCCACGTTCTACTAATAATAGAATCTGATGAAGTGCTATTGAAACTATTAAATAAAAATCTTCTTCCATTTAATAAGCTGTCTCTAAAGTTAGCATTACAATTTCCTACAGGTGGTACGGGAATAATTTTAACTATACTATCTGCACAGCCATTCGATTGTAGCATTAAAGTTACTTGATAAACGCCGCCGTATGCATAAGTATGCAATGGACTATAATCGGTAGAAATAGTTCCATCGCCAAACTTCCACAAATACTGCGTAATGCCCACAAATGCTGCTTGAGAGCTGTTGTTAAACTGAACAGTTTGTGCATTCGTTTGATAACTAAAATTTGCTACACAATTTGTAAAAATACAAATGGTAAAGTTGGCCTCAGCCATTCCATTTGCCCCAAACTGTGCTGATTGTTGTAGCGTTTGGCCATTGCAATTAATTGTTTGCAATTTTGCAATAGTTATATTGTTATTGCAAGTAAGGGTATCTCTGTAATAGCCATTTGCATTGGTATATTTTACGTGTTGTATGGCACAGCCAATGGCACCAGATAATGTGTCTACTGATATATATACTGCTTGGTTAGCTACCGGAACATTATTTGCGAATTTAACATAACCACTTACTATAACGGTGTTGGCAATGCTTAGGATACTTGCCATAGCAAGCATTATTGTAAGCAACAACTTTTTGTAGTTATTTCGGTACTGCATATTGTTTAGTTTAAGGTTCTATTACTAGAAGCTATAAATGAACAATATGTTGCCTATTAGCATTTATTTTTTTTCGGCTTCGGCGTCTTCCATTCTTTTCTGCTTGGCATCTTGTAAGAAATCTGATGCAAAAATAAATTCGTTTAGGAGTTTATTTTTACTAAAAATAATTTCTTCTTTATTGCCTTCCCATTCTTTTTGCCCTTGATGAAAATACATAATATGATCGCCAATTTCCATTACGCTATTCATATCATGGGTTACTACAATGGTGGTAGTATTAAATTCTTTGGTAATGTCTTTAATTAATTGATCTATTAATAAAGAGGTTTGTGGGTCTAAACCCGAGTTGGGCTCATCGCAAAATAAATATTTAGGATTTAGCACTATTGCCCTTGCAATACCCACTCTCTTCTTCATACCACCGCTTATTTCTGCGGGGTATTTTTTAAATGCTTCTGTAAGGTTTACCTTATCTAATACTTCTTTAACCCTATCTTTTTTTTGCTTGTAACTCATGGATGAGAGCATATCAAGCGGAAACATTACATTTTCCTCCACCGTCATACTATCAAAAAGGGCAGAGCCTTGAAACAGCATACCAATTTGTTGCCTTAATTCTTTTCTTTCATCTTCTTGCATGTGCAACATACTATTGCCATTGTACAACACATCACCAGTATCTGGTGCAAAAAGCCCCACCATTATTTTGGTCATCACACTTTTTCCACTGCCGCTAGCACCAATAATTAGGTTGCACTTTCCACTTTGCATGGTAGCGTCAATATTGGTAAGTACTTGCTTTTCGCCAAATTTTTTGCTAATGTTTTGTAATTCAATCATTGTGTTATAATAAGGCTAGTTTATGAATTTTAATATCTGGTAGTTATTGCTTACCTGCTCATTTTATATTACTTAGGGCCATATGTTTCATCATTAGTTTCTACTATAATTCGGAGATTCTTTGGTAATAGTAATATCATGTGCATGGCTTTCCTTCATGCCAGCATTGGTAATTTTTACAAAGCTAGCTTGCTGCAATGTGGTAATATCTTTAGCGCCACAATAGCCCATACCTGCCCTTAAGCCTCCAACATATTGTGCCACAACTTCTGCCAGCGTTCCTTTAAATGCTACACGGCCTTCAATGCCTTCTGGTACTAGTTTTTTAATATCATCTTCTACATCTTGAAAATATCTGTCGCTGCTACCTTGCTGCATAGCGCCAATACTTCCCATTCCACGGTATTCTTTAAACTTTCTTCCTTCGTAAATAATAGTTTCTCCCGGGCTTTCCTCTACACCAGCAAATACACTGCCCATCATTACTACATTGGCGCCAGCAGCAAGTGCTTTTACCATATCACCCGTATACCTAATTCCGCCATCGGCAATAATAGGAGTACCCTTTGCTTTTACTGCATTTGCGGCTTCCATAATGGCGGTAAGTTGTGGTACACCAGCGCCCGCCACTATTCGTGTAGTACAAATACTGCCTGGCCCTATACCTACTTTAACCGCATCTGCACCAGCGTCGCTTAGGGCTTTTGCACCAGCAGCCGTGCCTACGTTACCAGCAATAACTTGTAGGCTTTTAAAATTTTTCTTTAAATTTTTTAGTGATTCTATTACCCCTTTTGTATGTCCGTGGGCACTATCTAATGCCACCACATCAACCCCTACACTTTGCAATGCCGCCGCTCTTTCTAATAGGTCTTTTGTAATACCCAATGCAGCGCCCACCAGCAGCCTGCCCATTCCATCTTTAACCGCAGAAGGGAAATTGCGTATTTGTAAAATATCTCTATAAGTAATTAAGCCAATTAACTTTCCTTGCTTGCTTACAACCGGTAATTTTTCAATTTTATATTGCCTTAATATTTTTTCTGCCTTTTTTAAGTCAGTGCCTTCAGGAGCAATTATTAAATTATTGGTAGTCATTACCTCACTAATTTTTTTACGCCTGTCTGTTTCAAAACGTAAATCTCTGTTAGTAAGAATTCCTACTAAGTTATTAGCATTATCAATTACGGGAATACCGCCAATTTTATTTTCCTTCATTAGTTTTAATGCATCGCCAATAGTAGCATTTGCCAATAAAGTTATAGGGTCTACAATCATGCCACTTTCACTTCTCTTAACCTTTCTTACTTGCTCGGCTTGCTTTTCGATTGACATATTTTTATGTAAAATACCAATACCGCCTTGCCGAGCTAGTGATATGGCTAGGCTAGCCTCAGTAACCGTGTCCATTGCTGCCGAAAGCAATGGGATATGTAATGTTATTGACTTAGTAAGTTGAGTGTTAGTAGAAACTTCTCTTGGTAATATTTCGCTGAAGGCGGGGATTAAAAGAACATCATCGAAGGTTAAACCCTCTCCCCAAATACGATTTTGCTGTGTGGTAACTGTACCTGTATTTTTTATTGCCATGTGCAAAATTAATGGTACAGACCAATATTGTAAAATGAAATTTTTGGTTATTGCTAGGCTATAAATATTTGTACATTTTTCCTGGTTGAGATTGAATAATATTTTGCAACTCTAGGTTAAGTAATGCTGCTGCAATGGAGCTACTTGTAAGGCCACTACGTACATTAATTTCATCAATACTCATTGCGTCTTTGCTTTGAAGTAATTGAATAATTGTTTCCTCATCGGTAGTAAGTGTTATAAAAAGTGTTCTTGCCACTTGTTTTTTTAGGGGCTTTTTTTGCCAGCCCATGCTTTCAATAATATCATTTGCACTAGTTATTAATTGTGCTTTATTTCGCTTAATTAAATAGTTGCATCCTGCACTTTTAGTATCAGATGTTTTGCCGGGAAAAGCAAAAACATCTTTATTATAATTGTTAGCTAGTTCGGCAGTTATCATACTTCCGCCTTTAATGGGGGTTTCAATAACAATGGTAGCATCTGCCATTCCTGCAACTATTCTATTTCTTTTTGGGAAGTTGAATTTATCGGGTGGTGTTCCTTCAATAAACTCTGTTAATAGGCCGCCATTTTGTAACATTTCCTTTGCTAGTTGCTTATTTTGCGCTGGGTAAATGCTATCTAATCCATGTGCTAATACGCCCACTGTTGGAAGTTGTTGCAATACGGCAGCCTTATGTGCAATTGTATCAATACCGTAGGCAAGGCCAGAGATTACTAAAATTTCTTCATCTTTTAACTGCTCAATTAAGTCGTGTGTTATTTGCTTTCCGTAGTCCGAATTGTTTCTGGTGCCAATAATGCTAATAGTTTTTCGGCCATTTAATAAGCAGTTTCCACTAAAATATAGAATAGTGGGTGCGTCATAACATTGTAATAGTTTCTGCGGATACCTGGTAGCATCTTTAGAAGAAAGTATCTGAATATTGTACTTTTCGCAAAATGCTATTTGCTTTTCTGCAATAGTAAAATCTTCAAATTGCTTTATTGCTTTAGCCCTTATTTCTCCTATTCCTTCAATTAACGAAAGTTTACTTTTTGGTGCTTTAAAAATATTTTCTGCTGTGTTAAAATATTCTAATAAAATTCTTGCTTGCACAGGGCCAATGCTGGGTACAAGGGTTAGGGCAATATCGTATAAGAAATCTGGTTGCATAGCAAAAAGTAGCTGTTTTGGTATGCGAATGTAGGTAAAATGCTAAATAATTTAGTTTTTATCGCAAATTTGTAATGCGTATTTCAGTTCTTCTATTTTGTTGTTTACCTAACTCAGTATTATTACTTGCAATTGGTTGTTTATCACCATTACCTTTGTAGCTTAATCTTTTCAATTCAATTCCGTTATTTAGTAAATAGCTAGCAACTTCTCTTGCCCTTAGGGTAGATAATTGTTGGTTGTTTAACTCATTACCGCTATTATCTGTATGTCCTGTTACAAGGATACTAATGTTACTATTTTGCTTCAATAATTGCACCACTTTGTTAAGGGTAAGTATGCTATTGGGCATTAAATTTGATTTATTAGATTCAAAATTTACATTTTCAAGTATTAAGCTGCTATCTCTCTGGAAAGCGGTTAGCTGTATGTTTTTAATAAATACACTATCTGGTTTTTTATCAGCATAATTATAGGTAGTGGTGTAGTACCAATAGCCTTTTCTATTAACTGTAAAATCATAATTGATACCTAGGGGTAATGTTATAAAATAATTGCCACTTTCATCAGTTTGTACATTGCTTATTACTTTTCCATTGGTTACATTTACTAGTTGTAAATTACATGGCAGCCCTTTACCAGTGTGCTTATCAGTTATTTGTCCTTTTACATAATAAGTAGGGGATGGCTGCAAATCTTTTCTTAAAGGAAAGGTATAAATGTCTAACCCGCCACGGGTATCAGCTCTATCACTTGCGTAATAAGCATCTTTGCCATTTGCTGCAATAAATAAACTGCCTTCATGATCAATTGTATTAATAGGATACCCAAGATTAACGGGTTGCATCCAATTATTTAAACTGTCTTTACGTAGTAAATACAAATCCATATTTCCATAGCCTGGTAATCCATTGGAGCAGAAGTAAAGGGTACTTCCGTCGGCATGTATAAAAGGGGCTAGTTCATCGCCATCGGTGTTAATACTTGCTCCCATATTTACTGTCATTCCCCAATTGCCATTCCCTAATCGCTTACTAATGTATAAATCCTTACCACCATACCCACCGGGCCTATCACTACTAAAATATAGTACTTGCTTATCTGGGCTTAAGGTTGGGCTACTCTCCCAAAATTCTGTATTAATTGCATTGCCAAGGTTGTAGGGTTCGCTCCAGCCAGTTGGGGTGTAAGTAGATAAATAAATATCAAAATTTCCATAGCCACTTTTGCTATTTGCCGCAAATGCCAACCATTCTCCATCTTGCGAAATATTAATGGCACCTTTAAAAGGTTCGTCATTAATGGAACCGTCAATTATTTTTGCGGTTGAAAATTTTTTATTTTGGTTGCTGCTTTCATAAAAATCCTCACCGGTATTATTACTTCTTCTTGTGAAAAGTATTAGGCTATCATCAATGGTTAAAGTTGGATAATATTCTGATGCACTAGTATTAATGCTATCTCCTAAATTTTGAGGGTTAAAGAGGTACAGTGTGTCTGTATTTTTTGCGGCATAATTTACAGCAAACTGATAATTGCTTTTTCTTGCTTTTGCACTTGCAATACTTTTTTCTGATAATTTTTTTGTTGATAAAAAGTAATCAACCGCTAGTAATGCTTTCCCAAAAGCCCCAACACCAGCAAGGTTAATAGAGTAGGGCAAGAAAAAAAAGGAGTACTGAGCGGAATCCTTTTTCAGCCCTTTTTCAAAGTAATTAACTGCATTTTGGTATTGCTTTAATTCGCCATAAACGCCAGCAAGTGTAAGTATGGGTTCTATATAATTCGTATCAGCCAAAATGGTTTCTTGCAGCATTGGAATAGCTGCTTTCATTTGCCCATCATCTACTAATTGTAATGCTTTTTTATATATGGAAATTGCTTTTTGCGAAACTCCTTTTTGTGAAAAGGTTTGTTGTGATGCAAATATTAAAAACAAGTAAATAAAAGCCTTTTTCATACAAACAATTTAGGATAGTAGCAGCGTATATTTTGTAAAGAAAAAGCGAATATTATATTTCTTAATATTTAAGTAAAAATATTATTAGTGTTTACGGCACATTTATATACTTATGGGTTTGTACACTAAGTGCCCATTTTGGATTTTCTTTAATATAGTTTACAATCAATGGGGTAATTGTTTCTCGTTTTTCCCATTCAACTTGTAGGTATAATTTACAGTTGGGCTTTACCTGCTGGGCAAAGGTTTCTGCCCATTCAAAATCTGCCTTGTTGTATATAATTACTTTTAGCTCATCTGCAGCTTCAATTACCTGGGGCAAAGGAGCCTTGAATTTTTTTGGGGAAAGGCATATCCAATCCCAAGTTCCAGTTAGCGGCCATGAACCAGAAGTTTCAATATTAGTTTCAAACCCCTCTTTTTTTAAACAATTGGTTAATTCTGTTAAATTGTGCATTAATGGTTCTCCACCTGTAATAACAGCCAGTCTGCCGGGTGTTGCGATTGCATTTTCTACAATTGCCTTTATGGTATATTTAGGGTGTAAGGATGCATCCCAGCTTTCTTTTACATCGCACCAAAAGGATCCAACATCGCAGCCGGCAAGACGTATAAAATATGCAGCCCTACCGGTATGTCGGCCTTCTCCTTGTAGCGTGTAAAAAGCTTCCATTACTGGAAGTAGTATTTCTGTGGATATTGGGGTAGTTGCTAATGTATTCATTAATGGTTTAGCCTATTATTGGTATATGCCTTTAGCGTGTTAGTAAGTAATCCGGCAATAGTCATTAACCCAACACCGCCGGGCACAGGGGTAATAAAACTGGCCTTTTCCGCTACGCTGGCAAAATGTACATCTCCCTTAATTCTAAAACCTTTTTTGGCACTTGCATCATTAACCCTAGTAATACCAACATCAATAATTACAGCGCCTTCTTTTACCATATCCGCTGTTAAATAATCGGGTTTACCAATGGCGGCAACAATAATATCTGCTTGCAGGCATAAATCTTTAAGGTTGGTAGTATGGGAGTGGCAAATTGTTACTGTTGCATTTCCTTGTGCTGAATTAGCACTTAATAATATACTCATTGGTCTGCCTACAATATTACTTCTACCAATAACCACAACTGATTTACCTTTTGTGGTAATATTATAATGAGCAAGTAATAAAATAATGCCATAGGGTGTTGCAGGAATAAAAGTATCTAAGCCTTGTACTAGTTTCCCAACATTCGATGGGTGAAAGCCATCAACATCTTTTACTGGGCTAATAGCTTCAATAACTTGTTGCTCATTTATATGTTTTGGTAGGGGTAGTTGTACTAGAATACCGTCAATTTCATCGTTCTTGTTCAGTGTTTCAATTGCTAGTAGTAGCTCAGTTTCCGTTACGTTTTCTCCCAATCTTATTAAAGTACTTTTAAAGCCTACTTCTTCACAGTTTTTTACCTTACTAGCAACGTATGTTTCGCTTGCGCCGTTGCTACCAATTAATATTGCTGCCAAGTGCGGAGCTCGTTTTTTGCTGCTTACTATTTTAGCTACTTGTGCTGCTAATTGCACTTTTATAGCTGCTGAAGCTAACTTACCGTCTAATAATTCCATTTTGCAAAAGTAATCTTCCGATCGTTAGTAGAAAAATGAGAAAAAAAGCAGAATCAATTTTTTAAAATGTTAATTAACGAATTTTAACAATATAATTTAAATAAAAACCTATCGCAGCCATATAAATATTTCACTTGTCTATACAAAAGTTCCTATTCACCTATCAATTTTTAAAAAATTTTAACGGTTTATTCATATGCATTATATTTACCCACTAAAAATATTCATAAACAAGAGTAACATGAGAAAAATTTTAGCGCTACTTGTATTGGTGCTTTTGTCATCTTTAATGGTTTATAGCCAAGTAAGGGTGATTACAGGGCAGGTTACAGATGATAAGGGAGATCCAGTTGGTTATGCTACAGTAAAAGTGAAAGATGGCAAGGGTGTTTCTGCCGATGCGAACGGTAATTTTAGAATTGAAGCTAAAACTGGCGCTGTTTTGTTAGTATCTGCTTTGGGTGTTAACCAAAAGGAAGTTACCGTAGGAGCAGCTAATACAGTTGCAGTTTCAGTAACTAGAACAAATAGCGAGTTAAGCGGGGTTGTAGTATCTGCATTAGGTATTAAGCGTTCTGTAAAATCTACCCCCTATGCAACGCAGCAAGTAACATCTGAAAGACTATCTCAAGCAAGAGAAACAGACCTGACAACTGCTTTGTCTGGAAAAATTGCAGGGTTACAAACTTTAGGACAATCCGGTGCTAAGTTGGGAGATGTAGGACAAATTAGACTACGTGGAGCGGGTGCATTAACTGAAAAATTTGCATTGTATGTAGTGGATGGTACAATACTTACCAACGCTGCTGATATTAATATGGACGACGTTGAAAACGTGAACGTACTTAAAGGGCCAAACGCAACGGCACTTTATGGCCAAAGAGCAGAAGGTGGTGTAATTATTATTACCACTAAGAAGGCTAAAAGTAAGAAAATGACTATCGATTTTAACCATACAACTACACAAGAGCAAATTGCCTACACACAGCGTTACCAAAACTTATACGGTTCTGGTAGAGAGGCAAACCCTGAGTGGAAAACATTTACTTTTAACTCTGCTATCCACCCTGCTGCATGGAGCGCCTTAAATGGTAAAAGATTCTATGGTTATGAAGATGATGAAAGTTGGGGGCCAAAAATTGATGGTGGCGATTTTATTCCTTGGTATGCTTGGTATGCTGGTCATCCCTATTCTTATCAAACACAGAAGTATGTACCTCAGCCAGACAATATCAAAAACTTCTTCGATAAAGGTTTAACTATCAATAACAACTTGTCTATTGCACAAAAGTTCAATAAGGCATCTTACCGTGTATCTTACACTTATGTTGATAGAAAAGGGTTAATGCCTAACACTAAGCAAAATAAGCACACCATATCTACTCAATCATCGGTAAATATTACTAAGAAGTTAACTTTAGGCGTAAATGCAACCTACACTAGAGAAAAGATATTTGGAGATTTTGATGATACTTATGGTAACCAAACTACTGGTGCTTTTAACTCTTGGTTCCATAGAGACATGGATGTTGAAAAACTAAAAGAACTACAAGGATTAAGAGTTGGGCCTAACAACACATTAGCTAGTTGGAACCATGTTAATCCATCAAATACCAATGCACCTTCTGCAAATTTCTACAAAGGCAACTATTGGTTAAATCCTTACGATTACCAAATTTATAACACCGCTGAAAGTTGGAGAGATAGGATTGTGGGCGATGCAAGCCTTACTTACCAAATAAATAATGCTTTTAAAGTTCAGGGAGCTTATAGGATGAACTACAGAACCACTCGTGGAGAACGGAAACTTTATGCTGTTGTGGCTAAAAGTCTTGTTTTTACTGACGGAAAAGAAAATAGTTACTCAGAAAGTGAGTCAAGATATTATGAGCATAATTTAGAGTTAATTGGTTCTTACAATAAAAGAATGAACGATTTTACTTTCGATGCGAATTTTGGTGGAAATATTTTGATGTGGAATTCAAAAGATTCATCTAGGTCTACCAATGGTGGATTTTTGCCAGGCAAAGAAGATGTCTTTGCACTTTCTAGCTCATTATCAGATGTTGCAAGAGGTGGAACTTTCTTAAGCCGCAAAAAAGTATATTCTGTATTCGGAAAAGCTACAGTTGGCTATAAAGACTACCTATATTTAGATGTTTCTGGTCGTCAAGATTTTAGCTCAGTACTACCAAGCGCAAACAATGGCTATTTTTACCCATCTGTAGGTACTAGTTTTGTGTTCTCTCAGTTTCTGACAGATAATATCCCAGCTTTATCCTTTGGTAAATTAAGAGCAAGTTGGGCTCAAATTGGTACTGATGCCTTAGGACCATACCAAATTAATCAAACCTATGCATCTACAATTGGGCCAAACACTTATGGTACAACTCCATCACAAGGAGTACCAAACAACGTGGTTGATCCTAATTTAAAACCAACCCTAAACTCTTCTTACGAGGTGGGCTTAGATATGCGTTTTTATAAAGACAGAATTGGCTTTAGCGCCACTTATTTCAATGAAAAAAAGAAAAACGATATTGTTAGTACTTCAGTTTCTGGCGCAAGTGGAATTACTGTAAAAACATTCAACGTTGGTCAGGTTAGAAGAAGTGGTGTAGAATTAGAATTCAATGCCACTCCAATAAAAACACGTAATTTCTCTTGGGATGTTACTTTCAACTGGAGTAAGGTGAATTCATTTGTTGATAAGGTTTCTGATCAGCAAGATTTTGTTACAGTATCTGATAGAGCTGGTGCAACAGGCGATCAGTTTGGTCACGTTACTTTAATGGCAATTCAAGGCCAACAATGGGGACAATTACGTGGTAGAGCTTTCAAAAGGATTAATGGACTACCAGTAATTGGTACAGATGGTTTGTTCGAATTTGACCAAAACGTACCATTGGGTTCTATTTTGCCAAACTATAATGGAGGCTTATTCAACTCTTTCAAATATAAAAACTGGGGATTAACTGCATCTTTCGACTATCAAAATGGCGGTAAATTTTTCTCTCTATCGCATATTGGTAGTTTAAATACTGGTTTGTTAGATGTTACAGCTGCTACCAACGACAATGGAATGAATGTTAGAGACCCATTAGCTAGTGGTGGTGGTGTACATGTATTTGGCGTAACGCCAGATGGTAAGCCGTACGACACCTATGTAGCAGCCTACGATTATTTCAAACAATTCAGTGCTTATGAAGGACAAACAATAGCGGAAGCAGCTATTTTTGACGCCTCTTATATTAAGTGTAGAGAAATTAGCATAAGCTATAATCATAATTTCAAAAATAGCAGAATATTAAAAAGAGTATTAGTATCAGCTGTTGCAAGAAACCCTTTCAGACCTTGGACTACTAATCCCGGTTTTGATCCATCAGAACTTTCACGTTCTTGGGGCGAGAATGGTCAATTGCCAGGAACTAGATCATATGGAATAAACTTTAAAGTTTCTTTTTAACATCCCTTAAAACAAACTTTATAAAAATATAATCATGCAAACAAAAAATTTAATTGCCGCCACTATTGCATTTGCTTCAATAGCAATTGCAAGCTGCAAAAAAACAGATTTCGGAGATTACAATATTAATCCTTCTCCAGTAGTAAGTTCATTCCCTAATACTGCAGAGTTATTTACTAACGCTTGCATTAGTGCTGGTTATGGTCTTGCAACCAACGGCGATGAAACTGGTTTTTATGTTCAATACTTTATGAATGTAAACTACCCTAACAATGCTTTGTATCAAACTACTAATCTAGGATGGAATGGGTATTACGCAGGTCCACTAATGGACTTGCAGAGAATTATTGAACTTAATACATCTTCAGATGCATCAAATCCTAAAGTAACTTCTAATGGCTCCGCTGCTAACCAGCTTGCGGCTGCAAGGATATTGAAAGCATACTACTATTCGTTAGTTACCGACAAATGGGGTAACGTTCCTTACAAAGCTGCTCTTAAGCTAGATATTAACCCTGCATACGACCTACAGCAAAATATTTATCCTGATTTAATTAAGGAATTAAAAGAGGCGGAAGCTCAGTTTGACGGTGGTACACCAATGAAAGGAGATATTTTAGGTAACGGAAGCATAGCAAAATGGAAAAAATTTGCCAATTCATTGAGGATGGTTCTTGCTATGCGAATGGTTAAGGCGGATGCAACTCAGGCAAAAGCAGAATTTTTATCGGCTTACAATGATGCCGATGGGTATATCGCTACAAACGCTGATAACTTTTTTTACCAGCCTTTATCTAATTTAAATTACTCTAGCTACTGGTATTTACAGTACAGGAATAGGGATGAGGTAGGTATGAGCAGCACATTCATTGACTGGTTAAGGGTGAATAATGACAAAAGAATTAATATCTATGCCAATAGAAATGCGAATAATAATTTTGTAGGAATTCCATATGGTCGCAGTGCATCTTTTTTAAGTAATTGGAAAAATAGTAACGACTATTCAAGAATTGGTGCAGCAATAACTGCTTTCGATTGTAAGGCTAATTTAATTACTGCATCCCAAATGCTACTTACTAAGGCGGAAGCAGAAATTAGGGGGTTTATTGGTACTCCTTCTGACGCAGGCGTGTCAATGAAAGCGGCTATAAAAGCAAGTTGGGACCAGTGGGGTGTTATTTATACCCAAACTGAGCTTGACAATTACGCTTCTGGTGCAAATACTGCTCCTAGCTTAGTGGTAAACGATATGATAGCTAAGATTGGTTTACAAAAATGGGTAGCACTATACCCTAATGGTCATGAGGCGTGGAGCGAATGGAGAAGATTAGGTTCTCCAGCCCTTACCCCGGCGGTTGATGCTATAAATGATACAAGAACAATTCCGAGAAGGTATGCATACCCTTTGAATGAGCCACAGTTAAACGGGGTTTCCTACAACGCCGCTAATGCTTTGTTAGCTCCACTTGGTGATGTGCACAACAATAAAGTGTGGTGGGATAAGTAAAAAACACAAAATAGAAATTCAAAAAATAATTTAAATAAATGATTATGCGTTTTAGAAGCTACTTAGTTTCCGCCTTAATAGCTACAAGCTTTGTTGCATGTAAGGTAGATTACGATGCAGTACCTGCTGCACCATATGGTGGAGAATTGCAAGTAAGTTTTAATAATTACTTAGACGATGATGGAAATTTTGGTTACTTAGTAAAAGATATGGCGATAAAGGATACGCTAATAGATTTAGGTGTAGAAATTAAACTTGCGAATACAACATCTGCTGCGCCTCAAGATATAAATGTTTATATAAGAAAAGCTGACGAAGTTGTTGGCGATTATAATACACTAACAAGCAATGATTTATATCCCGTTCCCACAACTTCGCCAGCATTTATATACGACTTTTCAAAGCCAGTTGTTATAAAGAAAGGAGAACGTAGAGCTTTTGTGAAAATTCAAATTAATCCTTCAAAATTAGATGTAAGCAAAAAAAATTCATTCGGAATGGCGATATCTGATGTAAAAAACGGAGCATCAGTTTTACAAGGGTTACAAAGTAGATTGGTAGTTAATATTAACATAAGAAATAGTTGGGACGGTTCTTATAGAATTTTTAGTAGAGTAGAGGATCCAAACAGGCCTACAATTTCACCAAATGATTTTGGTGGGAACCCGGCACTTTTTGTTGATCTAGTAACAACTGGGGGTTCATCAAATCAAATGTATTGGGTAAACTTTAACCCAGCAATATTAGGTCATGTTGCGCCTTTACTAGCTGGTTCTTGGACACAGTATGCAAATGCTATCCCTACATTTAATTGGGATAATAATACGAATAGATTCACAAGCATCACCAACGGTGCACCGGTTCTTGCGCCTCAAAATAGATCATACATATTGAATACAGCTTGGAACAGTACTTCTAACCAAAGGTTTTCAAATAAAACTATTGTTGTAAGATATCAAATGCTCCAAGCTGGATTTATTCCTGTTAATATTTTTGATTCATTAGTTTATTTAGGACCACGTTAATAAAAAAATCTGCAAGGCCCAGCGTTCATTCGCTGGGCTTTTTTATGCCTATTAGTTTCCTTATTTTCGTTCAAATAAAATTATGGAAGAGCAAAATCAGCAAAATCAGTTAAATATAGAGATTACCGAAGAAGTAGCAGAAGGCACTTATATCAATCTAGCAATTATTACTCATAGCCATGCGGAGTTTGTAGTTGATTTTGTAAATGTTATGCCAGGAGTACCAAAAAGTAAGGTTAAAAGCAGAATTATTCTAAGCCCAGTGCATGCCAAGCGATTAATGAATGCTTTAGCCGATAATATAGATAAATATGAGCATAGCAACGGAGAAATTGCAGATATAGGGCAAGTTGAAATTCCTATGAACTTTGGAGGTCCAATTGCTCAGGCATAAGCTAATTAAAGTGCTTTTTTAAAATAGTTTATTAAAAATTTGTTTAAACAAATAATAAGCTTATTTTTGCACTCCGAAAATAACAATTGGAGCGTTGGTAAATCGGTTAATACACCTCCCTTTCACGGAGGAATGACGGGTTCGATTCCCGTACGCTCTACAGCATCTAAGTCGTTGATAATCAACGACTTATTTGTTTTAAGCAATTCATGTAGGCAAAATCACAGACAAAATCCACATTTTTTAATTTTATACAGGGCTTACGAGTAGTTTCAAGACATTAGCAACTTTACTCCTTCATTTTAATATTCAAAAGCTTCAAATACATCTCAATTGTAGTTTTAATGGTGAATCTTTCATAAACTTTTATTTCCTTGAAACTTGATTTTTTACAACTCATTCTAAGTAAATAAGTAGCCCACCTTAGTTATTTTACATGTAAATTTGCGGCATCCATTTATTAATCAATAAAACAAGTGTTTCTATGAGCACAGTTAAAGTAGCAATCAACGGTTTTGGTAGAATTGGTCGTTTAGTTTTCCGCCAAATTTATAACATGCAAGGTGTAGAGGTAGTTGCCATTAACGACTTAACTAGTCCGAATGTTTTGGCACATCTTTTAAAATATGATAGTGCACAAGGTAGATTTGATGCTGAGGTTTCGGCAACAGAAAATAGTATTTTAGTGAATGGTGAAACAGTTAGAATATATGCCCAAAAAGACCCTGCTCAAATTCCTTGGGGAGCCCACGAAGTAGATGTTGTAATAGAATCTACAGGTTTCT
>Ga0114942_1000022_pt1 | contig 38896 bp, 42 predicted proteins | sample LowerColdCreek_FD_88674 | JGI IMG/M metagenome (GOLD analysis project Ga0114942, IMG submission 88674) | Groundwater microbial communities from Cold Creek, Nevada to study Microbial Dark Matter (Phase II) - Lower Cold Creek | ecosystem: Environmental > Aquatic > Deep subsurface > Groundwater ... | reverse complement strand
ATGTAAAAAAATATTTTTTTTGTATTTTTGGATGGTTGGTTAAAAACCCCGGTGAAAAATTGCTTTAACCCCCCGCCCCTTTTTTTGATATGGGGGGAGAAACCCCCCCCCCCCCCCCGTTTTGCGGAAAAGTTCTTGTACTTTTTAAAAAAACAATGTTACAGATTGTAAACTATCTACGTTTTATATAAAACGGTTAGTTTATAAAAGCAATTGGTTGACTAAAACGGGGCGTAAAATTTTTAAAAACAATCACTTTTGACCCCGAAAAAGCCCTGTGTTACACTGCCTGTATGAGCTTCTACCCAGACAACCGAGGAAAAGCGCCTGATTGGTCGGCTATTGAGGCTGATTACGTGGCGGGGCTTCCTATTGGTGAGTTAGCTTCCAAACATCGTGTGAACATGGCCGCGATTGCTGGGGAAGCTTACAGGAACCAGTGGAGCGTTACCCGCTTGGCTATTGGTAAGCCCCTGCAAGACCACGTTTTACAGGTTCAGGCACAAGAAGCGCCTATCGATATTGTGAACCAGCTCACAGGCATTCTAAACGCCTGCATAAGCGACGTTATGGACTGGGGGGTTCCAAACGCCAAGGGGGTTATTCGGCTTCGTGACCTCAACGAGATACCGCCTCATGTTAGAGCTGCTATAGCCAGCATCAAAAGCACCGCCGACGGGTTTGAAGTCAAAATGCACTCAAAGCTACAAGCGGTGGATGGGTTATTAAAAACGTTGGAGTACCTGCAAAAGCGGGGCTTGGTGGATGCTAACACTGAAGAAGGCTTAAGCATTAACTACAGCGGGGGTAAAACGACGCTGGATGCGTTGGTAGAGCGCTATACCAACGGTAAAACGCTTAGAAGCGCCAAACCAAAGTCGACGCCTGAATGATTGCGTTTGCCATCAATGATTGCCACGCTCAAGCGTTGTTTAGCCCCGAACGCTTTGTAGTTCTCAATGCGGGGCGGGGGTTTGGTAAAACACCTTTAAGCATTCTTAAAATGCTTTTACACATGAAAACGCCGTACTTTGATGCGCATGGTACGCCGTTGCCCCATAATATTTGGTACATTGCACCAAGCTACAGACAAGCCAAAGAAATAGGCTGGAAGCGTATTAAGAACGCTTTTAAAGCCAAAACCAAAAGCAAAAACGAAACTAAAATGGAACTGGTGTTAAACAACGGCGCTACGATTCAGCTACACGGGGCGCTGAACCCCGATAACCTACGGGGTACTTACTTAACGCTAGCCGTGTTTGATGAGTTTGCTTTTCACCCGCCCAACTACTGGCAAACGATTATTAAGCCGATGCTCGTTAAAACGTTTCCGCTAGGTGAAGCGTTCTTCCTCTCTACGCCGGATGGTGAAAACGAGTTTTACGACTTGCACCAAGAGGGGGTACTTGGTTTAGATAAAGAGTTTGCCGCCCATACGTTTGCCAGCGTTCAGGGCGGGTTTATCAGCGCTGAAGAGATAGAACGAGACAAGCGGTTAATGACGTTAGACGTGTGGCGTCAGGAATACGAGGCCGTGTTCATAAGCGGGGCGGGTAGGGTTTATTACAACTTCAGTAAAACAAAGCACCTGAAGGCCACGCAGTGGGCTAAGGGGCGAGCGGTACACTGGGCGTTTGACTTTAACGAGGTACCAAGTGTACATAGCACACTTAGCCATGTGGCTAACGGCAAAGTGTTTGTTTACGACGAAATTTGCACCGGAAACACCCCCCAAATAGCTGAGGATTTTATGAGGCGCTACCCGCCTGAACATTTCTTTAAAAACGGTTCAAAGTATGAACCCGTGCCGATTTACCTGTATGGTGACGTTTCAGGCAACCGAAACACAAGCGGGGTGAGTGACTATCAGGCTTTGGTTGAAATACTGCAAACCAACGGCTATCCTACGCCTGAACTGCGTATCCATTCCACAAACCCCGGCGTTAAAAACCGTACCAACGTGTTTAACAAGATGCTGGAAAACGCTTTAGGTGACGTGCGCCTTATCTTGCACCACACGAACAACCCCAAACTTGTTAAAGATTTGTTACTGGTCAAACGGAAAAGTAACGGAGACTTAGACAAAAGCACCGACCCCACTTTGACCCACGTAAGCGATGCGTTGGGGTATCAATTGGCCTACCTGTTTAACGACGAAGTGAAACAAGCCATCGTTACGCCGAGGCAGTGGGAACCCGAATTCAACCCCGCAAAGTATTGGCATTAAAAAATATATGGGGTATGCTAGCAGTACTCCGTTCCATACCTAAGCCCCAGCAAAAAAGGAACCCCGATGCAAAGCAACTCTACCAACCCCAACAGCCGTGTAGGCACTAAAGGCGTTACTGGAACCGCTCAAGCCCAAGCGTTGCCTAAAAAGCCCGCCAACAAGTCTAAACCTGCCCCCAAGTCTCAAGGCACTGGAAAGTAGACAAGCCAACAGGCAACCCGCTTTATGTTTCTTTCACAACCCTCCCTCACTCCACAACCTCTTTCTTATCCAAACTACCCCGATGAGCCCAACGAGTCGGGGTTTCTTTCTTTGGGGGATGGAGAGGAAGAGCCATTCATACCTGAAACAAACTTCACCTATCCCGAAGGCGGGAGATTACGCCCTAATCAGCAAACCCTTTTCCTCCCTTTGAAAGCCAGCGACGAAGAAGACGTAGTAAGCCGTCTTCCCAAAATGTGGGATGACTTTCACAAGGCCAAAAGCGCTAACCGAGAACGTTGGAAAGACACCGAGCGCATGATAAAAGCCGTGGTGTCCAAAACGCAGAATGAACGGTTTTATGCTATCGCCCCGCTTGCCCGTCAAACGGTGCAAGTGCTTATTTCTCATTTTTGGAACCGTTCACTAGCTACCGATAAGCAGCTTTTCACAGTGTACGGGGAAGACGAACGAAGCAAGAACAAAGCCCCGCTTTACCGTGAATACCTCCTTCAACAACTCAAGGCGGATAATTTTGCCAAGAAGCTGGACACGGCCTTGTTGCTGCATTACTTGCCCAAAGGCGTGGTCATCACGCATACGGGGTATAAGCGTAGCTCCGAGCTAGTGGAAGGTGCGCCGCATCTTATCGAGCGTTGGCAGCCTCAAAACCAAGCCATTGAAGAAGAGCCAGAAGACGAAGAAGGCCAACAGCCCCAACAAACCTATCCAGACGAAGAAACCCAGCTAGCCGAGCTAGAAACGTACAACGGGGCAACTACAACCATCGTAGACCCTCACGATTTTTGTTTTGACAGCTACCAAGTGGAAAATTGGGATGCATGCCCCAAAATTCTACGGGCTTACTTGGTGTTGGAGGACTTGCTAGAAGACCCCCTGAACCAAAACCATGAGCAACTTGAAGAGTTAAGAGAGTTGGCCAAGGGCAAAAATTCCACTCGAAGCAAAACGTATCAACAAAAACAAGACCGCAAAGCCGAAGAACGGGCGTTTGATGATGCGGGGCGTATTGAGGTGCTGGAGTTCCACGGGGACTTCAGACTCAAGAACGGAACTTACTTAAGAAACTGGATGCTTAAAGTGGCGGGGCGTAAAGTCTTGCTACGCTTTGAGCCTAACCCCTGCCATATCAATCCCTTCACTAAAGAATGCTACGAAGAGACCGAAGACGGGTGGGGTATAAGCCCTATTGAATATATTAAGCCCCTGATTGAGGCTTCAAGCATTTTACTAAGCGCTGGAGTAGAAAGCGCTCAACAAGCGTTAAACCCCGCCATGCTAGCGCCTGAAGGCTCCTTCCCCAAACAGAAACGCATCAAGGTAAGCCAAGGTAAGGTTATAGATTATAAGCCGTCTATGCTAAACCCCACCCTCGCCCCCACGCCGATACAATCGAACACACAAGCGCCGTTTCCGTATTTGGCTTTAATGGAAGGCCAAGCGGAAGCCACTACAGGGGCTACGCGGCAACTATCGGGCAACGTAACGAGTAATGATAGCGCACGTACGGCAACCGAGTTTCAGGGTTTACAGGTTGTTGGCAACCTGATTTTAGACCGCTTGGTGGAATTGTTTACGCAAAACCTCAAACTACCCGCCATTAAAAAGTTTGCCCGTATTCAGGCGATGACTAACCCCCAACCCCAACGTATAGCCATTGAGGATGAAATGGGGGGCATGGCGTATAAAACCGTTACCCCCGAACATCATTTTTCCCGCTACCGTTTTGAGTTGAACGACCTGAAAACCGAGCTAGAGCGCAAACAGCAGCTGCAAGAAAAGCTCAACTTTATTTCTATGCTTCGCCAAGACCCCGAAGCCGGACCCCGTTTAAAGCTCATTGAGCTAGCCAAAGAGCATTTAATAGATATGGGCTTCTCGAACCCCGGTAAGTATTTTAAAGACGACATGCAGTTGTTGATGGATAAGGCTACCGATGTAGCCATCGCCCAGCAAGTGGAGCTGATGGCGCAGCAAATGGCGCTTAAAATGCAGAGGATGCTGCAATCTAACATGCAGCAGTTGGCGCAAGAAAACCCCCAAGCGGCGATGCAATTGGCTATGCAAAACCAGCCCAACCCCGGCCAACCTCAACAACTAAACCAACCCCAGCAGCCAAACCCACTCCAAGAACCTAGCCAAGCTTCTAGCCCCGAGTTTCAAGCTCAACCCCCACAAGGAATTGTTAGCTAATGGACAACACGCCTAACCTACAAGCGCTATTGGCGTTTGAACAAACGCCGATGTTTACGCAGTGGCGGGATTTTATCCTTACGCACCTGCTAAACACGACAACCATAGGCGATGCCAGCCTAAACGCTTACGCTACGGAAACCGCTCCGCAACATACGGCGCTACTTAACGAGTTTTTCAGGCACTCAAAAGAAGGGGCGCTAGCCGTGTTTGAGATTGTCACGCAGGAAGCCAGTCTGGAAGCCCAGAAAAAGGCGTTTACCCCACCAGACAACGCCGTACAGCCTACGGAGGTTGTCTAAACCATACACGGGTGGTATAACTGAAGCATACGTTTCGCTTACGTTACAAAGCGTTTCGTGGTATCGGCGTACAGATACACTTTAGGAGCAGCCTCAATGGTAGACGAAAACGGTTTCAACGGGTATGACGACGAAGACGAGTTAGAGTCAGAGTTTATTGATACTGATGATAACGAAGATTCAGACGCAGAACCTGAAGGACGGGGAAACCCAGCCGTAGCGTTAAGGCATGAGCGGAATAAACGCCGTGAATTGCAAAAACAGCTTCAAACCCAGCAAGAAGAGTTGGGGCAAATGAAATCGTTTTTAACGTCGATTCGTCAAAACCAAGGCCAGCCCCACTCACAACCCCAAGCCCGCCCTTCAGCAAGCGATAACGAGGCCTACAACGCCAAGTTGGCTAACTGGATGGCAGACGACCCCGCAGGATACACGCAAGCACTTACCGAGCAGATAACCCGAACGACTGAAGCCAACATGCTTAAGCGTTTCGGTCCGGCTCTGGTGAGAGTGCAAGCCCCCCAGCTTCAGGATGAAAGCCTAAACGACCTCTACAACCGACCCGCCGTTCAGAAACTGATTGATAATTACACGCAATCAGAAGTGGACAACGGACGTAGCTTAAGAGAAATACAAGAGGCCTTGCCCGATGTATTAGGGGCGTTGAAAGCGATTGTTGACGAAGCGACTGGCGGACAAGGAACCCCCCGTATGAACCAAAGCTACAATCAGAACCCGAACCAAAGCTACAACCAGAATACGGGGCGTTCTGTAGCCAACCGGATGGGTAGTATTGCCCAAGCGGGGAACAAAGCGGGCGGCGCTTCTAAAGGCGGGGAAGCGGATTTCATGGCGGAATTTACCCGTCAGAATAAAGGGGTAACCAGCCGCACCCGCAACCCCGACGACCTGTTAAACTGGCTAAAAAGTGCCAAGGCTTCGGCTCTGTACGAACGTTCACAAGCGAAATAAGGAGTTTTTAAATGGCGTATGTACGCACAGCGGGAACGCTAAGCACACGCAACTTTGTACCTCAAATTTTTTCCCCCACCCTACTTGCCATTTTTGACAAGTACTGTTGCGCTATGGATTGCGTCAATCGGGATTGGGAGGGCGATATTGCCAAAGCAGGGGACGCCGTAAGGATTCGCCAGTTTGGGGACATTGCTTGGAATACCTACACACCGGACGGGGCTATTACTTACCAGCTAACCTCTGAAAGCGGTATCGACTTGTTGGTAGACCAACTACGCTACGCCGCGTTTCGTATCGACGATGTAGACCAAACCCAGTCTGATTTACAGGCGATGGTAGGCTACGCCGAGCGTATGGGGGTTAGTGGCCGGGAGTTGGTGGACACGTTCCTTATTACCGACATGCAAACCAGCACCCCCGTTTACAACACCATGGGTGGTGCAAGACCCGGCGCCGTGATTGAGTTGACCCCGAATAACGTGTTTGCGGTGTTGGGTGAGTTATACACCCGGTTAGACGAAGCCAAAGTGTTTTCACGCACCACGCAAAACCCTTGGTTGCTGGTACCGCCTAAAGTGATGGGTGTTATTCGTCAATCGCCCCACGTTACCAAAGCCACCGCCAAAGGCGATGAAGTCATTCGTAGCGGTGTTGTTGAAATGTTGGCGGGCTTTGAAATTAAGTCAAACCACAACATGCCCTACACTCCAGCTAGCTCGTTAGTAGATGGCCACTGGCAAATTCTGGCAGGCGTCAACTTGGGCTACGGGTTTGCGATGCAGGTCAATGATTTTGAAGACGTGCGCCTGATTGACACCATTGGTGACGGGAAACGTGGCTTGATGGTTTACGGCGGTGAAGCCGTAGCCCCCGCCGCCCTCGCCAAAGCGTTTGTAAAGGTATCGTAGTATGCCAGTATCGGCTATTGAAGAAGAATTGTCAGACATTCTCCCTCCTGTACTGCAAAGAGCAGAAGCCACGCGTAAGGCTATGGATGAAGCGGCAATCGCTGCGGCAACCAAGCCTCAAACGGCCAAGCAAGGTGCAAAGAGTGCGAAGGCTCCTGAAGGTTTGTTGAGTGCCAACGAGCCAGAAGAAGCCGAGTCTGAATACCTCACACTGGATTCTGTGCATGGTTCCTTTAGTGGCTACCTTACGTTGAACCGGGAGCAAACCGACGCTTACCAGCTTTCCCAAGTAAAAGATATTTTATACGGGGCGGACGCGTGTCGTTTCCTTGGTTTACCAGTACGGGAGCATTTTCACATCACCCGCACGGATTACCAGATGATGGAAATGAAATTCGAAAAGTACTTGAAAGAGTTGACCAAACAGACTCGGACAAGTGACTTTTGGCGGCGTATCAAAATACGTGCGTACAACAAGCGTAACTTGCTAAGAATAACCCCCAAAGAGATTAAGGGCGCGGTAAGTCCCGCCGTTAATATCGCCGGGGTAAACGTGGCCGCTTGTGAATACACGGGGGAACTGGTGGACGGGGAGTTTATGAAAACAATCCTGAACACTCACCCCAATAGCAAACGGTGGGAAACCTTCCTGATTTGCATTGAGTCCGTAGAAGTAACCGAGGAGTTTAAACGGTATGCCACGCTCTAATTTTAGCTATCCCAACTTTTTAACGACGGGGGCTACCTCTCTGGCTCGTTTGAGTCCCCCGATTATCGCCAAACCTCTTTACAAAGAGTTTGTCGTGGCAGGTAACACGTACCGTTTTACGGTACCTAATTCGTTTCTGTTAGACCCCGAAGAACTTATTTCTAACTTGGTAGTAACGGGGGCGGGCGGTACCGCTACCATTGCCACCAGTTGGGAAGAAGCGGACGACCCGTTCGATTCGTTCACTTCAGTGCCTACGGCAACGTTGGCTGCAGCGGGCACCACTTTGGTAGTAACCGATGCGACCAACATTCCTAACGCCGTAACGCCTATTCTGATTGCCCAGTTTGCTAAAGAGCGTACTGGTGGTACGGAGTGGCGTTTGTCGTCTTATGAGTTGGCCGTATCAACGTCCAAGTCTTCCAACACACTAACCATTGAACGGGGCTTGTACGAAGCGGGTAAAGCGTTCACCACGACGATTACCAGCAGTGTACCCGATACGTTCGTGTTCTTTGGTACCCAGTGGAACCAAATGCGCGATAGCGGTAACAACCTGATTCAGAACACAGGCGTAACGATTACCGGAGCCACCCCAACCGCTCCAATTACCAGCCGTTTAGCCTTGGCGTCCGAAGGTTTAGTAGGCCTTGGCCGTAAAGCTTGGCGTCAGAGAGTGGATGCGGCTAGTTCAAGCACCGCTACTTATCGTATCGACGTTTCCGGACGTGAAACAGGCGTAAGCGTTTACTAACCTAGGAGCCTTACGTGGCCGGTACTGTTACTTTTCTACAATACTTTCAACGGGTTCAGTCAAGAGCGGGTCAAACCCGCTCTTCGGCTATCCCAAGCGTGCCGTCTCCCGAAGAGCAATTGGTATTGGATGCGATAAACAACCGCTTGCAGTATCTCAATCAAAAGTATTACCTCATTTTTCGGCTAAGAGAAGCCACGTTCACCGCTACGGCGGGTACGCAAAATTACGATTTTACTCAAGCCCCGTATTCGTTTCCCTTTTTCAGGGTAAACCGCCTAGCTCAAAACGCCATACGGCGCACGGTAGACAATTGGCCGCTGCAATACGTGGAATACGCCGAAGCTGACGGACGGGCTTACAGCGGTACTAGTGGCGCCAAAGCCTATAGCGTGTTTGGCAATACGGTAAGGCTTTACCCCCCGCCTATCGCCGAGCAATACGCCGTGCGGTATTACTCTACTGCTATTGGTACCGATACGACGGGTAACACGCTTAAAGACACGCTTACGGTAGGCAGTGATTTAACCATGCTGGAAGACGAGTACCAACATGTGTTGATTACACTGGCGGCTAAAACCGCCCGGGCGCACTATGGGGTGGATGCCAAGTACACCGAGCTAGCCAAAGAAGCTGAAGAGTGGGAAAAGATTCTAGCCGATATGGGCAACCAGAACGGAGAAGAAAGCGGTCCCGAGTTCTACAAGCAAAGTTACGTGTATCGGGGCTCCGGCGCCCTAGCCCAGTACCCCCCATTCGGTACGTGGAGGCCATAGCTTGTGGCGTCTAAAGTCTTTCGCTACCGGGATAACGTAGGCGGGGTAAACCTTATTTCTTCTGATTTCAGGATTAACGATTCTGAAAAACAAACGGACATGGGCTACATTGAAAACTTCGACATTTACCAAGAAGGTGGGTTCCGTGCGCAAAAAGGAAACGTGCAACTTAATACGGGGATAAGCGATGCTACTCGCATAACGGGCATAAGTCCCTACCTCACCTCCAGCGGCGTTTACCGTGTGGTGTATGTTAAAGCCAGTGGTAACGCTTATGTAATGGATTTGGCGGGGGGAGCGGAAACGCTCATTTATACCGGGCTAGCTGAAAGCAACCCCCAGTTTGCCCAACTTGCTAATGGTTTGTATTGCGTAGACGGCGTAAACGTTCCATGGTACTACGACGGCACAACGGCTAATGTAATTACCCTTCGTCCGGGGGCTTGGACAACGACCCCGCCTTCGCGTATCGCTTCGATACGGGGGGTACGTTTGCTTGCTAGTGCGGGGAGTACGCTTTACTATTGCACGTTGGGCAATCCCCTAGACTGGACGGGTTCCGGTTCAGGTAATATTGTTGACCCTTTCGGCGATACGTCCGGGGTACGTAACCTAACCGCTTACGGTGCCAGTGTAGCCGTGCATACGGCGGCTAACCGGATTTATCTGTTTAGCGGTACGGAACCCGCCAACTACGCCGTTACCCCCATTGCTTCCAACCAATCGGCCATTGGTTCCATGGCGGCTACCACCGTAAACGCAACCCAGTACTTTTTCACGGGCGATAGAATTGTTCCCTTGGTGACGACGGATTTAGGCGTGATTCGGATTAATGAGCAAGTAGACATTGCCCGGAAGATTACCCCGTTTTTTACCGGAGTTGATACCAACTTACCCCTAACATTGGCGTTACAAACCGAGCTATCCAGCGTCATTTTACTGCCCTACGATACCCGCAACCAAGCAGTAATGTACGTAAAAACCGACCCCGGCACGGTGTATGATACGGCGTTACTTTACAGTTTTGACCGGGGCGGGTGGACGTTTCGCAAGATGACTCCGGTTACCGCCGCCGCTTCGGTAAACGGACGGATACTTACTGGAACCAGTGCGGGGCAAATTCTACAAGAATTTGTAGGGGATACCGCCGTAAACGTATCGGCAATACCCCGGCGTTTGGTAAGCCCTTATTTCAGTTTGGGTAGCCCGGAGATGGAAAAAGAATGGCTTCGGTTTTACATGTGGTTTCGCACCAGTACCGAGATTTCCGGTACCCTAACGCTTAAACGCAATTACAACCAACGGGTATTGACCACCCGCACCGTTACGGCCACCTTGCCATCAGAAAGCAAGTATGGTTCAGCCACTTACGGTACGGGGATTTACGCCGATACGGTAAACATTTCTTACCAAATTGGTCCGTTGGGTTTACTGGCTAACAGTATGCAATGGGAGCTTACTAGCACCACAACGGGGTTTGATTTCAGGATTCCGGCGTTTGCGTTAGAAGTAGAAGCCATCGGGGAGAACGTACCCTAATGGCCTACACACTCCACCAAGTACTCCAAGACGAACAAGGGTTGACCGACCCTTTTCTTGTTTACCAGTTAGCTCAAGCTTTGTTTACCCACCCCCAAGCCTATTTGATTGACGCCCGGCTAGATACACGGGATTTTGGCAGCCTTAGCCACGTAGTGCTTGGTTTTATTGAAACGCTGCAACCTTGGTTTTATGTCACCATGCTGGATACGGTTCCTACGGGGGCGATATGGGTTACGGATTTTGAAGACGCTAGCGGCGTACCTTTTGCGGCTAGTATGGGGGGCATAGCCTTCCCTAGAACCAACCCCGCGCACAACCAAGAAGCGTTTAGCCAAGTTATTGAGGCTACATTTAACCAGTGCGATACGCTGGAAATACTCCGTTCCCGCACCTTGGCGAGCAACCGGGCGGCCAAGCGGTTTCTTTACCAAGTGGGGTTTATCCAGCCCGAGCCGATACGGGGCATGGGGGTACTAAACGGGGAACTGGTGGACGGGATTAATCTTTCCATAACCCGCACCGAGTGGTTAAATAGAAATAAACAACAGGAGCCCTTACCCGATGGGTAAAAAGAAGAAAACTCCCGCACCTCCCCCGGCGCCTACTTTTACCCCCTCTAACGTTTATCAGGGGGATAGGTTAGTTAGTAGTACGTTTCTTGGTCCAGATGGAGCGGTTAATACCCGCTACAATGAAGACCCCTCTGAAGTAGAGCGGCGCAATATTGTTAATCCCCAGATAAACCAGCTTTTAGCCAGTTTGGGGGTGCAAGGCGCTGAACAGGTCAAACAATTTGACCAGATGAAGAACGACTATGCGGGGCTTCAGTTAGACGCTTTCAACCGGGAGTACGACCGCACGTTTAAGGGGTTGCAAGAAGACACGGCGCAACGCTTCGGCACCTTGAACGCTACCTCATTTTTTGACTCGCTGAAGAAGTTAGAGCAGGAAGTAAAAACTCCGGCGATTCGTCAGATTAATCAGCAAGCCAGTGTGTACCGTACTGATTTGGCTAACCAAGCGGAAGCGCAAAAGCTGAACCGCTTGAGTGCGTTGGGGTACACGTTGAACCAAGACCAGCAGAAGTTTATTCAGAATTTGGGCGCACCACTAGGCCAAGCCAACACAGTAAACGCATTTAACCAAAACAACTACGCCCAACAGCTACAGCAGTTTAACCAGCAACAGCAGCAACGCAACAGCAACACTCGTGGGTTACTTGGCTTTTTAGGGGGTATGTTTTAATGGTGTTACTAGAAGCAGGTATTTCCGCAGGAGCAGGCGCAGGGCTAGGAGCCGCTGGAGGAGCCGCCGCAGCAGCTGGACCCGTAGGCTTGGCCGCTTTGGCCGCCGCGTTGATTGGTGGCTATGCCGCCAGCCCCACCGTGCGTAAAGGCGTTAATAACGGGGTTAAAGACGCTGCAAAGGGGTACTGGAACAACATTAACATGTTGAACCCCGACAACACGATGCGCCAAGGCATTTTACAAAAAATGAAAAACCCTTTAGGCGACCAGCGGCAAAATCAACGGCAACAAAACCAACCGGGGGGGATGGGGGATTCGTCTTCGTTTAACGCGGCGTTGCTCCCTTTGCTAGGCCAAGCCCAACAGCCTTACAACGTGGAGCAATTCCGCCCCCAAAACGTGGATAATGTACTGCTAGCCAAACTAGGAGGCGCTTTAAATGGATATAGATACTAGTGTATTACTTCCGGCGCTCTTAGGGGGCTTGGCCATTAAAGGCGGTAAAGCTTTTTTCAACGATAAGCAGGCGGATAACTACCTAAACTTTCAAAACCAAACTCTACCCCAGCAATATCAGTTGCAGGCGCCTCAACGTAACTTTTTGTGGGGCAACCCCCAAATGAACCAAGAGGGCATTGACGCACTGGTAAAAGCCCGGCAGCAGCAATGGCAGGTGGATGAACAGAACCAGTTAAGCGGCGCTACCGTGCGGAACCCCGACGTAGCCCAAAAACTTTTTGAAGGAGTGTACGTTCCCGACCAAGTAGGGCGGAATATGCAAACCCGTAGCCAACAGCAAGCGGTGGCCGATTTGGAGCGCCAACAGATACTGCAACAACTCCTATCGCGTGGCCAAACGCAACCCCCCACGCAACAAGCGCCCCAACAACCTTTAAACATCCCAGACCCCAACCGTCCGCAATTCTTTGGTAGTGAGCAGGTACCAGACGGTGCCGAAGTTAGGATGACCCCTCAAGGTGAGTTTGGTGGGTGGCAAGGTGGCCAACTGCAACAACCTACCCAGTTGCAGGCCGGAGCGGCTCAACAGCAGTTTGACATACCTGATTATTCCGGGCTAGAAGGCTTTAGCCCTGAAATGCTAAAGCAGCTAACCCAGCAAGCGTATGATGCGCCTAAACAGGAAGCTGAAATTGCTCGTATTGTAGAGCTAACCAAGCTAGCCGAAGCGCGTAAGTTGACTGAAACACAACGCCGGGAGCTGATACGCTTACAGCAACGCTACACCCAAGCGCGGACTACGGGGCAAAACATAAGCAACCAGTACGCCCCCGCCAAAAACAAAGCTCAAATTGCTTCTGCAAACCGAGGCAACCGACCCCAGCCCCGACAAGCGCCAGCGCTGCAAAACCAGCTTGGTGTGTTAAAGCAGTACCTGAACACCGGGCAAATTACTCCGGAGCAATACGACATTGGCGTCCAAAACGCTTTGCGCTTGGTAGCCCCTGCATCGGCGGGAACAGACTATGGCGCATTGCTTAACGGGGAAGGTGGCGGCCAAGCCCCGGCACGGCCAACCCAACGCCCCGCCCAAAGCGTTACGTCATTCGGTCAATACCAACAAAGCAGGCAAAGGCGCTAACGCATGGCATTACAAGCGGGTTTAACCGCTTATGAGGGGGAGCTAAGAAGCCCCCAGTTCAGAAGTGCAAGCCCCGACGCGCAACGGGGTTACTTGCGTGACGTGGTGTTGCCCAAGGCGTTTCCTGAATTCGCCAGTGCGGATGTGCAAACACAAAACAGCTACATTGAGGACGTGATAGCCCCGGCGTATGAGTTGGCCCCCTTACCCCCGCCGCCTACGATGCAACCACTTACCCCGCAGTTTCAACCGCAAGGGGTAGCTCCTGCCTTACCACCAGCGTTTAGCCCCCAACCCGTAGAAAATGTACTTCCTCAAAGTTTGACCCCGTCACAAACCCCACAAGCGCCTCAACCCTCTTTCTTTGATAATGCGGGAGCGATAGCCCAAGGCGTGGGGGCGGGGATAGCGAACGGAATAATACCCGGGGTCATCCCCCGCCAAAGCTTAAGTGAAAACCCCCTAACCCGCATGAGTGAAAGCGTAGCCCGTTTACCTGTAGGCTTGGGGGCTAACATGCTCCTTAACATTCCTACAGGCGGATTGTACAACGCCGCTTATGGGGCTTTGGCTAACCGTGAAATGAACGTCGAAGCCCAAGCCGCCGCAAGGCAGCAAGGCAATACCGAGTTGCTAGCCCGTTTACAAGCCAATGAATTACCTTCCGCCGCTTTAGGAGCCGCAAGCGGGTTTGTCTCTTCCAAGTTACCATTGGCATTTGGAAAAGGCATTCTTCCTAAAGTAGCCAGTGGGTTAGGTTTAGGGTACGCCGGGGACGTGCTTACCGACGTAGAGCGCCAAGCCGCTACCGAAGGCCGAGTAGACCCCCGCACGCTAAACTATGCGCCCGGCTTGGGTACGCTCATTGGGGGAGCGGGTACGGGGCTAAGCCTGTTAAAAGGCCGCAAAGCTAGTCAAGAAACATCGAGCCCAAAAGTCCCACAACTAAACCAACAAAGAACCCAGGAAGAAAGCTTTCCACGCTCTAAACCTCCTAAAGAAAAACCGTTAAGCCCGGCACAATTGGTTTATGGTAAACACCCCGCGGCGGGGGAGCTTAAGCCCGTATTGGAAGCGCGCATCGAAGCGACTTCTTTACTACCAAAGAAAAACATACCCAGCGCGATAAACAATGAACCAAACACAAGGGCTTCTACCAAAGGCCGCACAAACGGCGAGCTTGGCATAGATGAACCTGCACGCATTACAAACCCCCAAAAACAAACTACGCCAAATAGTACCCAAAACCGCCCGGCTAAGCAGCTAGCGGTATCTATTTCCAATTCCCAACGTAAGAAACGGTTTACTCAAGATAAACGTAACCCCTCCGATTTACGTTCAGACCGAAAGGCGAGACCGGAGCCAGAGGGGTTAGTACCTAACGCACCAAAACAAGAACGGCAAGCCGGGGTAAGGACGTTAGGTTTAGCCATATTAGACGTACCCAAAGGGGAAAGTCAAGATTTGGCGGTTGCAACTTATGTTAAATTGGTAAAAACCCTAACTTACCCGGAGTTTAAAGAAGCCATGCAGGGCTTAAGCCAAAAGACACTAAACGCTATAGGGGGTAAAACGGGATGCTAGCAGCAAACCACGATTGCGACCCCAAAGGCCTTTACGAAGCAGCGATAGGGCTTAGCCGTTTCGCTACTAAAACCCTGCAAAAACTAGACAACGTACCCCAAGGCTTTAAAGACGAACTGGCTAAAACACAGGCTACCTACATTAAGGGCGTTAATCGTCAAATGGTAGAAGAAGCCAACACGCTATTAAAAGCCAACGAGGGTAAACTTGGCCGTGATGTGAATACGGCGTTTGATTCAACCACTACGAAACCCCCCACCGCTCAAGACGTAGCCAACGCTACGGTGTTGATTCAACGCTACAACAGCCGTGGAGAGTACGAAGCCGCCGCCTTTACCGCGCTTAAAGTGTCTCAAAGTTTAACCAAGGCGGGGCAAGTGGTTCAAGCCGCCGCTATTATGGGCAGGCTCACGCCTGAAGGCCAACTTAAATTGGCGGCTAACGTGGTGAAAAACTCTAACGATAGCAACCCCAAACGAGATGTAAACACCATAGCCAATGCCGAAGAAGAGGCTAAAGACGTAGGCAGGGCTATAGGTAAAATTACCGAGTCCGTTATTGATGATGTGGTCAATGAAGCCCTTACCAAGCTTGAAAAAGCTCCGGCCAAACCTGCTAAACCCAAGAGGGAAACAGCAGGCCAACGGCAAAAGAAAGAGCGCTTGGAAACGGATTTGGAAAACGCTGAAGGCGTTGTGGTTCAGCAGGAAAAGAAGGTTAGAGCGCTTAAACTAAAGCTTAAAACGATTGATGAAGCCAAAGTAGCACAAGACGATGCTAAACGCCGGGCAAAGGAACTGGAAAAAGCCCAAATAAAAGAAGCCTTGGCGGCTCAAAATAAAAAGCTGCAAGATGCGGCAAGCAAGGTAAAGCAGTTAAAGCTGCAACTCAAAGCCGTAACCGACCCCGAAGGCCAATTGGCGGTTAGAATTCAGGGCTATGTTAAACCTAAAGGCGTTAAGGTAAAACTACCGATTCAAGTTATGGTAGATACGCTGTTCAAAGTGGCCAAGGAAACCCCGCTAACTAAGGGAGCTAGCCCTGATACGCCTAAGCAAACGCCTTTAGACATACTTAAAGCGGCGATTCAAAACCGGGACGATTATAAAGACGTTTACTTTAAAGCCAAAGCACTGGTAGAAGCCAAGTTTATCAGCGACCCCGAAGCCACCAAGGCCGTTAAGGCGTTTATGGATGATGCGTTTAACCAGCCGTATTCTAAAAGCCAGTTAAACAAAGCCGTGGATACGTTTCTCAAGCAAGAAAAAACTGATTTGCGCACACTGGTTAAACAGCACTATTTGCAGGCCAACCACGGCTTAAAAGCGTTGGAGCAAAAACTAGCCGCGCAAACCAATCTGGCACCTGAACAGATTAAGGGCTTGGTAAAAGACATTGCTAGGCGTCTGGATGAGCGTGTGGGGGAAGCCAAGCGCATCGAGCTAGACAGACAGTTAAAGAAGCGTGTGGTTAGCCCTAGCGTTCGTAAAACGTTGGTTGAGCGCATGGTACAGCTCTCTAACTTGGGGGCGTTTAACGACGATGCGTATGTTCAGGCTATCGCTGAACGTTTGGGAGTAGCCCGGCTTTCGGATGAAGCCAAGGCCAAGATAGTAACTCTTTCTAGCGAGCTACAAAACACGTTGGGTAAGAACCAGCGTGCGGTGTTGCAAGGAATGCTGCAACGGGAAATTTCCGATTTAAAACCCGTGTCGTTTGGGCAAAAGCTACAAACGCTAGAAACCGTGATGATGCTATCGGGTACGCCCGGAAGAATTCGGGATGTGGTGTCTTCGGTTTCTTGGCAAGCCGTAGCTCAAGCCCGTAGAAACTTTTTTTCTGTACCTATCGACATAGCGGCTAAAGCCATTTTTGGCGGGGAGCGTACCACTACGTTTACCAACCCCCGTGTGTGGTGGAGCGGGGCGAAGCTTGGGGTTCAAGAAGTAATACGGGATTACAAGCTGGACATTGATACGTTTAACGTGGCCGCCACGTTTGATACAAAACCTACACGCGTGTTCAAGGCGCAACCCCTCTTGCCCAATACATGGAAGAACGCCGGGGAAAATGCTAAAATAGGGCTAAATAACGGACTCGCCTTTTTAGAAAAAGCGGTAGGGGCTAGTTTGCGCTTGGTTGACCGTACCATTTACGAAGCGACTTACCGGAGTAGTCTATTTGAGCAGGCTCAAGCCGCTAAGCTAAACGGTAAACCCCTACGGCTAACCGAGCCGATGATTGAAAACGCCAAACTAGAAGCGTTGGTAGCCACGTTTCAGGACGATTCAATGGCGGCTAGAGCCATGCAAAAAATCAAAAAAGGCCTAAACGTCGTTGGCTTTGAAAACGGATGGGGCTTAGGGGATTTAATCCTGAAGTTTCCTAAAACTCCGGCCAACTTGTTAATGAGTGCGGTACGCTATAGCCCTCTTGAGGCCATAAACACGGCGGGCATGATTGCTACTTCGATACGGCGCGGGGAACCTATAAACCGCCGCAAGGTAGCCGAGTCTATTGGCAGCACCTTAACGGGTAGCATTGGTGGTATGAGTACCGGAGCGCTTTTAGGCAGCTTGGGGCTTATGACGGCGGGGTACGGGCTTGAGGATAGAGACATAGAAACCACCCGCTTACAAAAAGGAATACCCCCCTATGCTATCAATCTTACTGGAGTATCACGTTGGGTGCTTAGTGGCTTTGATTCTGCTCAAGCTAAGCCACAAGTTGGTGATGTAACCGCTAAATACGATTGGGTTCAACCTGTAGCCGGGCTTTACGCCGCCGGGGTTACGTTAAACCAGAAGTACAACCAGAAAGGCGGCGACTCATTAGACGCGGCCACCAGTGCAACCCGAGCGGCGTTAGAGTCTTTACTAGAAGCGCCAATGCTACAAGGTGTGTCTACGCTGTTTAAAACCCGCAATGAAGACGGCAAAATAAATCCCGTAGCCGGGTTTGTTAAATTGGTAGAAGGCGTACCCGGTAGGTTTGTACCCGGTCCGATACGTCAACTGGAAAGCGCCATCTCTAACACGGCCAAAGATACCGACGGTGGGAACCCGCTTATTAACGGGCTGAACATGGTGTACGGGAAAATACCGTTTGTTTCTGATGCACTTCCTGTAAGGCAAACCCAGTACGGCGACGTACTTAAAAAGAGCGAAGTAGTGAACCCTTGGCTTTCAGCATTCTTTAGCCCCGGTGCCGTGTACCAAGTGAAAAACGACCCCGTAGCCGATGAAGTGTTAAGGCTTTACCGAGATACGGGCGAAACCCGTCAAGCTATTGCGGCTATCCCCCGTAAGGTAGCCTTGGTGTTAGAACCGGGCGGAGGCAAAGTAAGCACCAAGCTAACAGCACAACAACGAGCGGCTTACGGTAAGTACACCGGAAAACTTAGCCGTGTCTTGCTAGGAAAACTGATAGAAACCCCCGGCTACCAGCGTGCAGCAGACGAAGGCAAAGGCGGAAAAGTGGCGCAGGTAGCCCAGCTCTTGGCGGATGTACGCAGCGCTGGAAGGATTCGCATCTTAGGCCATCGGCCTAAAGTAAAAGGAAGAATTAGCGCCCTTGTTAGGGCAACCTCAAAGGAGAATACCCCATGGCTGTATTAGTCCGCCTACACAGTACCGAGATTCAAAACGGAAACATCATTGACGCCGATGATTTAAACGCCGAGTTTAATCAGTTGGTTACAGAAAGCAACGACCAGAACACCCGGCTTGGTGGGATTGAGGCGGGTACCACAACGCTTACCCAAGTAAAAACGTCCTCCATTGTAGAAGCTACTTCCGGCGGGGGAACCGCTGTAAACCACCTACGCTTAAGCAGCATTGGCACCACGATAGCTAGTGTGGATACCGTAGCCAATAACGTAACGACGACCGCCCCGCACAATTTAATTACTCCGGATGCGGTAACGTTTACCACCACAGGTACGCTACCCGCTCCGTTGGCGTCTAACACCATTTACTTTATTGGGTATTTAACCCCCTCCTCATTCAACCTATACACTACCCGGCAAAACGCATTGACCTCTACCAGTGCTATTGATTTGACCACGTCCGGTACGGGAATCCATACCTTGGGGGGGCGTTCTCACGTGCCTGCGGCGGGGGACATTTGGTATAACGCCGCCGAAACCCGTTTTGAAATATTCTCCAACAGCACTACAGGTATCATCTACCCCACTGTAGCCCGGTACGACGCTAGCGCCGCTTCGGTTTGGGGGTCTAACACCACAGTTAGCCGGGCGTTTATTGATTGTGCGGCAAGCAACCAGCTCAAACGCATTGTTAAAGCCACTTCCACCACAATAGACATTACTACACTTGGCAGTAACGGGATTGCTAACAGTGGCAACCTAGCGGGTACGATTACCGTCAACAGCGGTACTACCGGGGTTACTGGTGTAGGTACGGCGTTTACTACCGATTTTGCGGTAGGGGATGTAATACGTACCAACGGGGGTAACGCTAGACGGATTACCGTTATCGGCAGTGCTACAAGCATTACCGTAGAAAGCAATTGGGGTTCTACCGAATCAGGCGTAGCCTACAGCCGAGGAGGAAGAGCGCCCAACACTTGGTACTATGAATACGCCATAGATAACGGTACCGATGTAGCGTTACTGTTAAGCCCCCGTAACGTAGCGGGCGGCCAAACGTTGGTAGACATACCGAGCGGATGGCGCCTATTTGATGGCACGGTTCAGTTTAGTAAGCAGTTCCGCATGGCGTACCGTCTGGACGGCTCTAACACCATCGTAAAGTACCAGCACGATAGCGCAAGCGGGTTTGTTTCCTACATAGATGTAGGCAGCACGACGGCTCCATACAACATTACCAACGCAAGCGGTAGCACCACTTCAGCCATTAACTATTCCTTGGTAACGCAGATTCCGGCCATTTCCAGACGGGCTAGAATACGCGGGGAGCATGCTGTTCCTAGTGTAGCCAATCGTTACCGTTTACAAGAGCGAGGGCAAACCAATTGGAATAGTGTTGCTTGGGCTACTACGGCTACGGTTTCGGCCTTTGGTCTTGACCAAACCACCGACGCTAACAGAGATATAAGCGGAAGTGTCGATTCAGGAACGGCAACCATTACCATGTGGTGTGCTGGATGGTGGCCAACGGATGCTACACTATACTAAACCACTCCAAAAACCACTCCAAAAACCACTGAACTAAAACTAGACTAGAGGGGGGCTTACGCTCGTGCCTGTTATGCCTGAAGAAGCTAAGTCTGTTATAGACGCCTTGGCGGGGTTTGGTACGACTTGGTTTTTTGTTACCAAGTTTATTGAAGCCAATACTCGCTTAATTAATGAAGCTAGGGAAATGCGTATGGGGCAAGAAAAACAGCTTGAACGGTGCGAAGCTCACAGTACGCAGCTATTGGCGTTTATCCAAAACCTGAAAAAGGAACATTAGCCTCATGCAAACCCGTAACTTTACGTTGAATGAAGTATTTCACCGACCCCAAGATGTAATGGGTTTTGATGTGCCTAAGATAGGTTTAATTGCCCAAGGGTATATTCAAGGCTTGCGGGATAGCCTTAGTGAAGCCATTGGCAGGGATTGCCCGATTACTATAACCAGCGGATACCGGGGCTTGGTGTATAACCGGAGCATTAAAAGCGATGATACTAGTTACCATCGTTGGAGGGTAGAGAACGGCAGAGTGTTATTTGCGCTGGATTTTAAAAGTTCGGTGCTTACACCCGATAACCTGTTTGAACTAGTACGCAAGCGAGCGGTAGGGGAAACCTACCTGCACAAGAAATTGGGGTTTGTTCATATTGCCCCATGTGGCCCAAATGAAGAATGGAAACAATAACCATGCTAAATTGGCTTATTCAATGGAAGTTTAAAGCTTATGCCCCCATAGCGGCATTCATACTGGAAGCGCTACGCTTAATTGAAAAGCAACGTAGTAATTTATTGGCGGAGAATTCTCCTGAATTTACTTCGATTGCACGAGCGCTTCATTATACGTTTGTAAACTTTTTACCATTTGGAAAATTTAATTCAACCGTGCATGAAACCCGTGCGGTGCTTGTCTTGGTTTGGTTTTTGGTATCGGCGGTTCGTAAACTTTTAGACCCCAACCGGGAGTTAGATGTAAATAAACTGTACAAAGACTTGAAACAACTAGAAATAGTTGATACGGTTTAATTAGCAAATCTTTCGTTTCTGTTATATCAATTTCCTTTTAGAAATGCGCCCCCATAGTGTCGATTACTTGGGGGCTTTTATTTTACATAACGACGTGTAAAGAAAATTATAAAGGCCTCCTTAAATGCTATTCACTCTTCCCAAGGAGCTAGTTGCGTGCGCCGATTCGGAATGCCCCAAACGGTTTAAATGCCTTCGTTTTGATAACAACCCTTATTCTTCCCGCACACACATTAGCGCTTCGTTGCGGAATAAATCAGACGGTTACGACCAGCATGGGTTTATCCGTACGAAAAAAGGAGAATGCACTTTGTTCATGGCCAAAAGCCCCGTTCCTCAACGTATTAGGGTAAGCTTAAAATGCTCAAATTTTTAGCTCGCGATTGTAGCGCGTGCCTCGATTCCTCTTGTCCGTCCTCTTCAAAATGCCTACGGTATTTACCTGTAGGGGGGGAGGGGTTAATGAATACCAATGGGTAGCAACCTTTAACCGTTTGCCCGAGGAAGAGTTGTGCGAGGCATTCATTAGTAAAACTTAACTCAACTTCTAAAAGGAAACTAAAATGAAAAATAGGGAATTAACCTCATTGCAGGTGGGAACAGTAACCTCTTTATCGTGGGGAATTCAAGCGGGGGTGACTGAACAAGCCTTAGCCACTGCAGAAGAGCGCGCAGAAAGCTTAGAGAACGCCAACAGAAAGCTAAAGCACGAGTTAGCCAACGCCAAAGCTATTATTTTTAGTGGGGGCGTTGTGTTACTTGGTTTGCCTGTGCTGTTTGCCTTGCTGTTAGCCAAAGGGGGGTGTCCGTAATGCGAGAGTTCAAAGACGATAAAGCGCTTATAGCAGAATTGAAAAAAGAAAATAACGTTTACCGAGATGAATACAACACCTGCATTTTAGAAAGGCGCAAGTTAAGCCACGAAAACAGTGAGTTAAAAAGCCTTTTGGCCGAACGCGCACAAACGATGTATTCCCTATTCCTAGTTGTTGGCGTGGGCATTTTCATTGCCTGCTTAGGAGAAAGCTACCATTGGGGCCGAAGCGATACGGTAAACCTACAGTTTGGGTGGGGCATAGGGGCGTTCTGTACTTCAGCGGTATGGAGGGTTTTTACTGAAAAAGTTTCTTTAGGAACAAAACAAAAGGTAAACCAACTTTGGCGGGAAGGATGGGATTTTGTTATTGAATGGGGAATTTTTGTGCCGTGTGGGGGTATGGCTTGCTTGGTAATGTACCCCTGTAAAGGCCTCTGGTTTCTGGCAAAATGGCCATACCGCTTATTAAATCGTTTGCTTAAAGGGTAGCCAATGGCAAGGGTTTTACTCGCCGTCATCCTTATGCCCCCTATTTTTCTTATAGTGGGGCTAATTCTTTGTTGTTGCGTCAAACTGTTTACTTCATTCTAAAAGGAAGCATTTATGTTTCTTACCATCGTTGGAAAATTCACCCCCGAAAAACTTAAAAAAATAGAGAAGCGGTTATACCGGTACAAAGCCGCGCACCAGTGGGCGGTGGTAAAGGCTTTTAAGGCTCCTATGGGGGATACGTTGGAAATACACCTACGCTACCCCAAGGAGCCACCAGCCACTGCATTTTTGAAAGAGTTGTTCGGGCTATTTTTTATTGAGCGGAAAGTGAAAAAACTACTTCTTTACTAACCTTCCTGTAGCTTAGCAGCCGCAGCTAAAAAGTTAGCGTTTAACCAGTCTTCTAACATACTTCCTTCAAAATTATGTTGGCGCTTAAACGTTGTATACACACCAGCAAATTGAGCTCCCACTAAGTTAGTGACATCGGGAAAGCGTGACATATGAGGAGGGGTTTCAGCTTTTTCCACTAGCCTCTCAATAGCATCCCAGTTAGTGTCCTCTACTATACTGGCGTCATCAACGTAGTAAAGCTTGCCGTGGTAGCATAACCACAACTGTACGCGCTCCAAGTCATTCAACCCGTGTAACGTATCAACATGGCGTTTCGTACGCTCTACGGCTAGTTCTTGCGCCCGTAGTAATTTGTCCATGTTGGCCATTAGCTAAGTTCCCCCTCTTCGCCGACCGTTACGCCGTAAGCCACACCGCCATAAACAGCAGGGGTAGAAGGCGTTACAACGTCGACCTCTACGTCTAAAACAAAAGGCTTATCGCCCAGCCATTCCACTACTTTATTGGCGTCCGACGCCTCCGTTCCTTTAACAAACATAAAGCTTAAGCGGTGGGGTATTTCAGGGCTGGCAATGCCTATAGTATCTTGTTTAACAAGCGGCGATTCCCTTAGGTAGGTATCGCACTCTTTAAAGTTTTCAGGCAGAAAATCCCGCCTCAACACCACCTCGGTTTTAAGTAAGTGCGTAGCCTTATCATACCCCACGTTTTTAAGGTGTTCACCAAAATTGTCCGATACTTCCCAGTCTTTTGGAAGGGTAGGAAGTTCGCTATGACGGGGCAAAACTATACCAAACATGTTTTGCCAAGCGTCTACCATAACGTTAGCCGCTTGCATCACGTTTTCGGCTACTCTTTTTATTGCTGTAACGTCGGGATTTTGCCCTGTAAGCTTAGGGGCTATGGCTTTAGCCATCGACCATACAAAATATTCTTTAGTCATTTTATCCATTGTCGTTTCCTTTTATTTTGTAGCGTACGGGTTTGACACTAACCGCCCCCGGTAGCGATGGTAATTTACTTCTTTTTCTAAGTTAAATGCGGTCTTAAGAAGTTCTGGTTCTTGTAAACAAGCTAAACCAAGCCCAACTGCATCCGCATTGGCTACCGTAATATTGGCGTTAGGAAAAGCCGCTCGCACAATTTGAGCGATGCGGTTTTTGCGCACACGATGCTCTAGCCCCGCCTCTACCCCCAATACCCGCATCCACGTAGCAGGCGCTACCGACGCCACACACCCAACGCCTCCCAAATAAGAAAGCCACATCATACTAGCCCCGTATGCAGAACCAAACGCAAACGTAGACGCGGCGGCTTGGCCTCTGATTCCGTGCACCTGTTCAATCACACAAGTAACTTGGGGTTTGGGATACGTGTTTAGGCATTTTAAAAAGGTTTTGAACCATTCGGGGTTGATACTAGCGGGTATCAAGTCTTTTAATTCGCCGTCAATAAACACGGCATAAGCCCCAGTAGCGCCGGGGTCACACGCAATAAGCAGTTGGCTATTTTCCATACCGATACGCTACCTTACTTTCAACCGCCAAGGGTAAACCTGTAAACCCCGCCACATTAACCAACGCCGCATCATACGGCTTTAAATCCTCTATCCATTCCGGTAGTTCCGCTACCGCTTCATCGTGAACCTGAAGCACGGGAACCGCCCCCAGTTTCTCTAACTGAAGCATACCAATAGCGATAATCGTACCCGCTATGTTTTGACAGATATTCTCCAGCAACACACCGCCCCATATGTTTTTCCGGTAGGAACCCACCGCCCGTAGAGCCACGCAGGTTAGCCTGCCGTCCGTATCACGCTCAACGTCCCGGTAAAACAATTGCCGTCCACCCGGGGGGGTGCAAACAATGTAGCGCCCCTTTTTCTCAAACCGAACAACCGGAGCGCCGGGGTAGTTTTTGCCTCCAAGCCTAGCCATGGTGGGGCTTACTTCAGTAGGCCTACCCGTAACCAAGGTGGCTACAAACGCGTCTTCTAGCGCTTGCCATAAAACCGGAACCTTAAAGTACCGGGTACGATAAGCCGCCCGGCACGCTTCCCCGTCCGCCATGCTCAAGTTGTTTTTCTTGGCAAATTTTTCACGCCCCAACCCGTAGCCACAACCGAGTATGGTAATTTTACCCCGTTCGTTACGTTGGGCTTTGGTCACTTGTTCAACCGGAATACGTAGAATTTCCGCCGCCATTGGTTTATATAAATCGGCGCCTTGGCGGTACATTTCTACAAGCTCATCATGCCCCGCCAACCACACTACAATGCGCGCTTCAATGGCGGCATAATCGGCAATGTATAAACGGCAACCGGGGCTTGCTACCACCACCGCCCGAAGCATGGCAATCAGTGCATCGGTTAGGTTGATAGACGGGGGAAGAGTGCCTGTCAGGTACATTTCTAGGCATTCCGAAGCGCTTATATTCTCAAGCGTTCCTTTACCCATGTTTTGAGGTTGTACGCCCTTGCCGGATAGCCTACCCGTATGCGCGCCGTAGTACCAAAACCCATGGCGACTTCGACCGTCCGCACTGGTGTAGCGCTCATAGGCGCGGTACTTGCCAAACGTAGCCCGGGAGCCTTCCCGCCGGGCTAGGATTGCCCAGCGTACCGGGTCAGGAAGTTCGGGGTCTTGAATTAGCTCATCCAGCGTTTCCATCGTGGTGTTTTCTACGTCATGCCCCTTACTCAACAGCCAGTTTTTAAACTTTTGGGTTTCGGTGGGTTTGCTTACCGAGTCATCGGTAAGCGCCCGTAGTTCTTCCGCGCTATCGGCTTGGATTAACGCCACGTCTGAAAGAATGCGCTTAACCGCCTCCATATCCACCGCAAAGCCTATCAAGTTCATACGGGCTACTGAAACCCAGCGCTCTCGTTCTTCAGGGGAAAGCGGGCGCAATACCTTGGCTAGCCGGGCAGTCAGTTGCACGTCTTGAATACAGTAAGACACGTAGCGTTCCCACTGTTCAGGATGCGTTTCCTTGGTGTTAAAACTCCCTTGTTTATTCAGCCGACCAAACGTGTTAATCAGCGTTTCACCATCAGCTTGTTTGGCGGTACCAAACAACACGCCCGAAACACGGTCTAGTTTCGCTGGAAGCCCCATCTTGGAAGCCATAGCACTTGTACAGTAAAAGCGTTCTAACCCCGGAGGGTTTAGCCCCCAACGCCGGGCAAGTACTTCGCAGACACAAAACTCAAAAATAGCGTTGTGCGCTACGAAAGCAAGGCGGTGTTGCGCCAGCATAGGGGCTAAAAAAGCGTGAATGGTTTCGGGAGTATCTCCAACATGGACTTCCCCCGTAGACGTGTCCAGCACCACCGCCACCGTTACATCAAAGTAAGGGCAAGCGATGTAGTTAGACAGCCCCACTTTCTTTAAATCCAGTGAGCTACGGGTTTCAAAGTCCAATACCAGCATTAGAGGATAAACGCCTCTTCATCCGCCGGAGGTTGTGGAGCGTACACTGGTTGTTGGGGTTGCGGAGCATACGAAGGCGGGGCATACGTGGGGGAAAAATGACGGGGGTCTTGTTGAGGCACTGCGGGGTTATAGGCAGGTTGAGGAGCGTACACAGGTTGTTGAGGCGCATACACGGGTTGTTGGGGTTGAGGAGCATAAGCAGGCTGTTGGGGGGCGTACACTGGTTGTTGGGGAGCGTAAGCAGGCGGGGTAGGCTCATCCGCAAACACGTCTGTAAAATCAGTTTGGCCACCCCCGCCAAGTTTTTCGCCGTCTTGAATAAACTGAATAGCTCTTAAATCGGCGGTAACAGCAAAGCCAGAGGGTACGCCCTTAACTTGGGTTTGGTACGTTCTAAGCGTCATGTACCCCCGCACGTAGCACCCCGCATAGAATGCCCCAAAATTTAAGGGGGCTTTATCAGGAGCTAGTAATTGAGGGGGCGTAGCCGGAGCGCCATCCGGCCAAGTAGCGTTCGTGTTGCAGGTGAAAGAGTAACACCCCACATGTTCGGGTAGTTGGCGTTTAGAGTGCATTTTATTGGTAAATTCGCCCAACACTTTCAGTTTGGGGAACTCGTAGGCGGGGTAGCCAAAAGCCCTTTCAAATTCGGCGGCCTTATCTTGCAAGGCTTTTAAAAACGCTTGGGTACCGGGGGCGTCTGGAACCATGATAAACGTAGCTACCCACTTGGCTTTGGGGTTTGGAACGTCTTTTGAGGGTTTATCAGTTTTAGGTTTGGTGGGATTTAACGAGGGGAACGACAAACGAGAATAAGGAATTTGTAAACCGCCTAAAAAATCTTTAGCGGGTGCGGGGGTAGTCATCGGGGTTTCTTTCTTTTTTTTTATCCGTGGGTTGTTTCGGGGGGCACTAGGGTTTGATACGTGCTTTGCTGGATGTATGGCGCAAGTTCGTGCGCTAGTTCGGGAGCCAATTCCGTGACTTGTTTAGGCGTTTTAATCTCCTCTTTGTACAGGAAGGGGTACTTGTCTTTCGGGGCTAGAGAAGCCACTACAGCCGCATTCGTCCACTTACGACCCAACGCTTTACTAGCCAGCGTCCAGCCTTGAAAATCGCCGAACATCTGGCAAGCCGCTTTAGCGTAGTTTTCTAACGCCTCAACACTGGCTTTAATCACCGAGCGGTTTTCTAGCAGGTAGCTTATCGTTTGCGGGGTAAGGGTTTCTATGCCTTCTGAAGCCGCCAAGGTAGGCGCGGTAAACTCGTTGTAATACGTTTTGCACACGGCTTTCGCATTACACCAACGGCACCACTTACCCGCCTTGGTTTCAACGTTGCCTTGGTCTACCCGTTCAATAGCGGCTTTAACCGTGGCCTCAAACGCCATCAACTCGGCGTAAGAAATAGTCCATTCCTGCAGCTCGCCTTTACCAAAGCGGGGTTGATGAATAGCCAGTATGATGTGTTCATACTTGGAGCCTTCGCGCCCCAAACTACGCACAGCCAACAACGCATAATAGAGCAATTGAGCGTTGTTCTTCACGTTCACCCACTCACCCGCACCGTATTTATAATCCAGTATGATTAGCGTGCGCGTAGCGGGGGAGAATTGAATAAAATCTACCGTACCATAAGCGTCTTTATGCAGGTTTGGAGCGGCCAACTTGGCTTCAAACAACGATTCGCCGGGGTAAAAGGTTTGGTACATTTCAACGTGTTGAGCGTACTGTCTACCGTGTTTGACCATACCCGCATCAGCATCTGGTGGAGGCGTCCAACCCTTGGCCATGGCTTCCGCTACCCAGTGCGCCCGTGTTCCCTCTTCTGCGTAAACGGAAGAGGTTTCTAACTCGGGATTGCGTAGCGCAAAGCTTACCGAGCCGGGGCAATTCATCCACCGTTCCGCCTTACTAGCCCCTATCGGGCTATGGGCACTCATAACGCAAAGGGGTCTTCTACAACCGCAACCGCCGGGGATTGACCGCCCAAGCCGTTAAACAGGGCTAAAATGTAGCGCACAAAACCCGGTAGTTCAGCTACTGGCATTTCGTTAATGCTCTTAAATCCACGTTGTGCCAAGGTTTCCTTAAAGGCCTGCAAGCACTTTTGCCCCGATTCAGCAGGCATTGCTCTTAATACGTTACGCACTTGGTTACTGGCTTCTTCGGTAGTGATTTCCGGTAAAGGGGTATCCAGCAGGATTTCAGGAGCTTGAGCAACTGGAGCAACTGGAGCAACTGGAGCAACTGGAGCTTGAGCAACTGGAGCTTGAGCAACTGGAGCTTGAGCAACTGGAGCTTGAGCAACTGGAGCTTGAGCAACTGGAGCTTGAGCTTTACGTTTTTTAGGAGCGCTTGCGTTACCGACGGCTACTTCAGCCAGCGCTTCCATAGCGTCTGCAATACGAGTTAATAATTCGATAAGTTCAGCGGTCATGTTTGGCCTTTCAATTAGCTACTACGGGTTTACGCCCTCTACCTTAACAACTTTAATATTTAGTTCCGTTCCGTCCTCGTAGACTACGTCGGGTTTGTCTTCGTCTTCGTCTTCGTCTTCGGCTTCGTCGTCTTTAATTGTGAGGTTGAACGGGTTATCCTGTTTAGCAACGTCGCTCCAGACTTTTAATTCTCCGCAAACTTTCATAACGCCGTCGATAGCGCTTTTAAATTCAGGGGCATTTTCATATGCGTCTGTAAGATACATAACCGCGTTATCGTAGCCTATCTCACCCGATAATAGAGTAGAGTTCGCTATTTTATCAAACAATGCCACCCGTTTACACGCCGTAGAATTGCGCAAAGCTTCTATTTTTTCTTCATTCATTTTGTTTTCCTTTATAGAATTAAATTATCCCAATAAGCATCATCGTAAAGGGGTGTCGATACCCGTCGTTTCATGCCTTGGCGTATAGTATCCACCACACTCCGTTTGATTTCAACAATGTGTAACAATCTTGTATCACTAGCAATGCTACCTTTTACAATAGGTCTGTCAATCACGACGGGTAAGGTTTGGCCAATTCTTCTTAAACGGCCAATAGCTTGCTCAACCAAGGCGGGTGTCCAATCTAATTCAGCCAAATACCCTACGTTAGATATATGTTGTAAGCCGTCTAAGCCTAACCCTCCGGCGGCTAGTTGAACCAAAATAACTTTTAAATGTTTTAAATATCTAAACTTTTCAATTTCTACTTTTTTACCTGCTTGGCCTTGGCCGCCTTTTATAACAGGAGCGTTAGGAAAAACTCGCTGCAAGGCGATACGCACGGAGTCGTGAAAGTAAAACACCACCAGTTTGGGGGTTTGTGCGGCTTTTTCCTGTATATTTTTTACGAGTTGTTTTACCTTGGCTTCACCTGTTAGCCGCCGCCACGTGGCTGCATGTTCAGCGTATTTTATTTCGTCGTAATACGTACCTTTTTCTAGCTCTATGTATTCATCATGCACCGTAACGCTAGGAAATGCGGGTAAAACGTCTTCATCCCGAGCCAAGAAAAACGTACTGCAACGCTTGGCAAACTCGTCTTCATTCTTTAGCCCCTCAAACACCGCTTCGTCATTAAAGCCGTAAGCTTGGTTACTAAAATGGTGCATAAAGCCCGAGTAGTTCAGTATGCCTTCCAGCGCTTCGGGGTAGCAGGTACGTAGCACGGGGTACAACTCACCAATGTTACCCAGTACCGGAGTACCGGAGAGCAAAATCACCTTCTTAGCGTGAGGTGTCATGCCGTAGCTGTTATGCAGTACGTAACGAGTACGCGCCGAAGTTCCTTCTTTTAAATAATGCGCCTCGTCTAAAATCATCACGTCATACAGGCCACTGGCTTTCAGTTCGGCGCGCAATTTATCGGCGTTCGCCCGGCGTTTTATAGTGGCGGGGCTTTCTTTCCGAGGGTCAGTGAAAACAAAAAGCCCCGGGGTTTTCTTGCGGGTTTTAGAGATGGCAATCGCATCATAGGACACTACGTTTACCCGGGCTTGGGGTAGGTGAAGCAATGCTTCTTTACGCCATTGGGGTACGATACCCGCCGGGCAAAGTATCAGCACGTTACGTGCCCCCAACCGGGCGCATGTAGTGAGCGCTTGCAGGGTTTTACCCAAACCGGGCTTATCAGCCAAGTAAACCGCTTCGGATTCCTGTAAAAGATGCTTTACGCCCTCTTCCTGATAATCGTAAAGCTTCACAGTTCCACCTCATCTAGCCAATGCGTAGGCTTTCCGGCCACGTCCTTACTCTCTACCCGGGCATAAGCAGGGGCAAACGCAGCGGGGTAGTTATGCAATTTAACCGCTTCTTGGCTTTCAGGAAGCAGAAAACACCATTCTTCCCCTGTTGGCTTAGGCAAAGGATGCACACCGTACAAACGCAGGGCTTCACCGTTTATTTTCTTGCGTATAAAAGTAATGTTTTCCGCTTTACGCAGCAGCTTGCCTATAAATTGCGTGGTGTAAACGTCGAGTCCTGTAAGGCAATCAGGGAACAGCACGGCTACCAAGCCCCCCAACTTGAACGCGTGGGCTTCGTTAATGGTGTGTTGAAACTTGGTTAGGCGCAAACTAAACCCGCTTCGTATCGTGCTTAGCTGAAGTTCTTTTTCACCGTAATTGTAAGACGGGGTTACCGTGGGAGCCTTGCCTAAGAGTTCTTCTAGCCCCTCCATTTCATCGACTATAGCTAGCATTTCAGGAAGGCTTTCTCTAAGCACAATGGTATCTCCGCTTTCGCCTTTAATGGGGTACCCCAACGTCGTAACAGCATCGACTAGGCGGCTTCGTATACGGGGGATGTTAGTGTAATGATTCAGGCTTCCGCCTACCGCCGCTTGGTAGGCTTCAAACAGGTTGACCGTGGCTTGCGTTTCGGCTTTTTCTTTCAACCAAGGGTAGAGTAAATCCGTAAACGCATCGGTGGTTTGTCGTCTGCTTGTCGTTCGTTTGGCCATGTTTTCGAGTTCCTCGCTTAAGTAGAGTGGGGGGTTTTCTGTTTGTAGTAGGTGCATGGCTTCGGCGTAGAGTTGGGGCATGGCCTTACGCAGGCCTTCAATATCAACTTCATTGACCCGGAACGGCCAAAACCGCCGAGCTCCGGTGGGGTCATTCAAGTAACGGCTATCGCCTTTGGGGTTGATGGTGCCAATACACACCGATTGGCGGAAATAGTCTTCATGCAAAATGGCGTAAGGTGCGCGCATGGTATCTATTTCGGTAGTAATAAACGCTTTCAGCGCCGAAGGCGTGCGCTTGTTCATGTCATCAATTTCAGCCAGCTCAACAATCCATTTCTGGCTCAAAATGCGGCGGGTATCTTTATCGGTATCCGGTGGAACAGAGGCAAACCACCGGGGGTTGACGGCCAAAATACGGCACACGGTGGATTTGAGCGTTCCCTGTTCCCCTTCCAGTACCGGAACATAGTCCCACTTGGTACCGGGGTTCAGTATCCGGTTACACGCCCCGAGCAGCCACAACCGCCCTTGAGCGCTGGACAATTCGGTATCATCCACCCCCAAGTACTTAACCAGCCAGCTATCGAGGCGGGATACTTTATCCCACACCAGTGATTTTAACCATGAGCGGATGGGATGATACGGCATACGCTTGGCTACGTACTGTACGGCTTGGTATAACACCCGTCCGTCCACATCGTAGTGCAGCACTTGAGAAAAGTAACGACGCATGTTTTTAATTTCAGATTCGCTAAATTCCAGTACGCCGCCTTTGGCCGCCCGTTTATAATCGTCCGTATGGCAATACCACGGCGGGGCTAGTGCGTATTCGATGCGTTCGGTCAATTCATTAAACCGGAAAATGTTATACAACGCGTTTTCGTATTCGCCGTAAGGCTTGGTTACAATAAGGTTTATGGCGTTGTCTTCGTTGTTTTTAGCCAGCATACCCGAAGCGGTATGCACCCAACGCACGCCGTCCGCAGCTGCTGAAGCGTCTTTGTCTTTTTCCGCTTGCGGGGTAAGGGGTTCAAGGTAGTTAGCGTAGTTATGAGAACCAATCCCCCCGCTACCGTACTCATAAGCGTTGTGAATTTTTAGTTCCAGCTCATGCGCTTCCCAAGGGGGTTCGCATCGGGGGTTGAAATGCTCCCCCATAATCTGAAACGCTTTTTCAGGGGAAAGCCCCAAGTCTCTAGCCTTGCAAGCTGTTTGAAAGGTGGTGTTGTCTCCGCCAGCGCCTTGCACCGCATGAGGGCAATGCTTGGCGTATAGGGTGAAGGCGTCGATAACGTCTTGAGTGTCTTTCACCTCATAATTGACCGTGTATTGACTAATAGAGGTTTTATTAAGCAGCGCCAACCATTGCTTGGGTACTTCAGGAAACGCCTCGTTAAACAGCTTGGTGTCTTCAACGGCGGCCAGCGGGCAATCACCCTGAATAGGAGCGTAACAGGGGTGTTCAGGAGAACGTTGACTTCCGGCTCCCACCAGATAGGAACCCGCACTTAGAAAGTCGATACCGGGGTATTCTTTAACGTTTTTCCGGATGGGAAAATTGGGGTCTTTGCGGAAAAAGTAATGGTAGCCACCCGACGGGGTTTGTATGACCAGTTGGGTTTTAGGAAGCGGTGCGGGTAGCAGGGCTAGCAGACGCAACCAGCTTTCCAAACCGTGGCGGCGTTTCTGTTTGGGGTTTTCCTCGTTGGGGGCATCATCGGGAGCGCTTACGTCTACATCGACTACAAGCCAGTTTCTAGGAAGCGTCATGCCCCAATTCAGCGCCGGGGTTTTACCGTCTTTAGCCGTAAGCTGTTCCCACGCTTTGATTTGAGGGAGCTTTTTGAGTTTACCGTTAGCATCTTCCACAAACGCTACCGGGAACGTACCCACGCCCCACCCGTGCACCAGACTTTTGTAATGAGCGGCCAGTGTGGCAGCGTCTACGGGTAAGGGAAGCGGACGGGGGGTGTTTCCTAAAGCCAGTCTATCCAGCGGTGTCAGGGGTTTTACTGGTTTCGGGTAAGGCGTAGAGCTTGGTGCGCTCATTCAAGGTATACCTTTCAATAAAACTGGTTTGAAACCGAGTCAGCATACGGGGCGTGTAGTGCGGGAACATAGCTTGAATGGTTTCTTGAGGAAAACCGAGCAACGTTAGTATGGCTAGTATGCGCTTGTGACTCGGGAAAATGGCCGATGGTCTACCATTAGGTTTATCAGATAACAGGGGTTCTAGTGGTTTGTCTACCAGTGAAGCCATCTGTTCAGGGCTAAGGGTTAAGGAAAACTCGTTTTCCCCCTCCTCATTCGGTGAAAGAGGGGGCGGGGTAGGTTTAGCCGGGGGCGGTTGTTTTAACGCTTCACAAATGACGTGAGCATGATTTGTCTTAAGCCAGTGGTACACCAGTCCTTGAGTTAAAGGCGTTTGGGCTTTAAAAAAGGGAATGTGCATAGCTTATCCAGCGGGTAACTCCTGTCCAGAAATAGGCGGGTGAACGATAGGGGGGTAAGAGTAGGTTTCAAACTCCAAGTTGGGTTTACTTTTGCGTCCGGAGTTTGGGCTAGCGTATTGATGGTCGTCCGTAGCGGCATAAGGGCGTTGCGCGCACTCATAGGCAATCGCTAAATAGGCTGCACCATCTACGTAATTATCGCGGTGGGGTACGTCTTTTTCGCCGCCAATGCGAGCCAGTTTTAAAAGCGCCAACAAGCTGGCTACGTCACGGGCATTTAAGTTTTTACGCAGCTTGGAGCCTAAAAACGCGTTGAATAAGTCTGCCGTGCGTTGCATGTTTTCGTAGGGGTCTCCGTAGGTTTGGTTACGGTCTCCAGTGGTGAGCTCAAGCGCATCAGATAACACCCCCGCACGAAGGGGAGGCGTTGGTTTAACGTCCATTATAATTTCCTTTTAGAGGGTTAGGGAAAGCTCCCGTTAAGCGTAGCTAAGCATGTTGCTAACGCTTAACCACTTTGCGGGGCGTTGAACGTGCGTGCAAGGGGCTATGGTTTCCTTTGCGTACACAGGTACGGTTTATAATTCGATTTCAGGCGCTTTGGCTTCGTCCAGCGTATCTACAAATGCAGTAGCTACGGCATAAGCCTGTTTGGCTAAAACGGGGGTTTGCTCAAGGTGTTGGTCAATAGGAACCAGCTTTAAATAGGTGGTGAACACGGCTAGAGCGGCGGTTTCGTAAGCGTCTAGCGTATCTAGCGTATCTAGCGTATCGACATCTTTGGCGGCTTTTTTCGGCATCGGGCGGGGCTTTCTCTAAACGGAACCTTAAAAGAATACGGAGTTTGGTATAAGTTGGCAAGGGTAGTAAAGGGATTGTTACAGTGGCGGTAAGAATGTTTGAGCTTCCGCCCAAGCCACTACCTCAAGCCACTTACGACGCTCTTTTTCGGCTTCTCTTAGCCTCTCTTGAGCCTGATTAACATTCTTGCGGTGTTGGTCTACCAGCGCCAAGTGGAAGAGAAGCTCATAATTCTTTTGGGCTTCTTCCAACACCCACGCTTCCAGATTCTCTTTAAGCCAAGCCCTCGCAGCAGGCGTAAGCAACCACGTCGAACCGCCTTGCTTGGTATTGCTACGGGCATAAAAACAAACCGTTTGGGTGCGTTCTTCTGTTTCTGTATGGTAGATGGTACGGGTTTCAGCAAACAAACCGTAGTACTCTTTACCGTAGATGGTAAGGGGGGCTTTACTGGCTTGAGCAATACGCACAGGTAAAGGCGCTTGGTTTTCTTTTTCTTTAAAGGCATTACCCGAAAAGTCTTTAAACCAGTGGTCTTTAATGGTTTGGGCGTTGTAAGTCTGGTAGTTGGTGAAGCCGGATAAAAGTATCACGGCTTCACAATCCCCCAGTTTGTCGTTATAGAGGTTCAGCATGGGGCGGGGGTTTCCATTTGGGCTTTGGCTTTCAATAAACGGTAAAGAGCTACCAGTTTAGGTATAGCCGTTGAGCGTTTGGCGGTTTCTATCTGTTTCTTAGTGCCTACAAACCTAGTGTAAAGCTCGTTTACCGTGTCCACCACTTCCCAAGCGCCTCTAGTGCGTATGGGTTGAGATTCCCAAAGGCCATAATGCCTAGCCACTTGCTTTACTTCTTCCAAAGTAAAGGGGGCGCTTGTTTCCATATCGGGTTCAGCAAGGCGTTTTAGCAGCGTCTGAAAAGCCGTTTCAGCGTTTTGTTTAGCCTTGGCTTCTCTTTCAGCTCGTTCTAGTGCCTCTTCAGCTTTACGGGTTTCGTTGGTAGCTTTTATTTTATCGGTTATGGTTTGGTATTCAGGCCAACGGTTACACGCACGGGCGAACATAGCCGGGCCATGGCCTCCGTAGATACGGTTTTGGCTGCACAAGTCCAAGAGTTCATTGCAACGCCTGTTTAAAGCGGGGTTGATGCTTTCTTGGGTTGTACCCAACATTTCAAGGGCTTGTTCCAGTTGGTTGTGGTTACAAAGATAAAGCCAAACTCCTTTATGCCCATAATGCGGGTTCATTGAGGATTTTACATAAAGCGGGGCGTAAGCTTGAGCGGTTTTAGCCGTCGTGTGTTTTTCTGGTTTGTAGGCATACAGACACGGTGCATCGACGGCGCTACCGTCTAATACGATAGGGGTTAAGTATTGCGGGGCAATAATACCCTCATACTGGATGACGGGAGCTTTAAAGCGTTTGGTTTGCATCGTTTAGCCCTCCTCTTCTTCGTCTAAACCCAAGTTGGTTATGGAGTCGGAAATCGTAGCGGGTAAAATTTCTGAAAAATAGGCATGTACCGAAGTAGCCACTTGTTTTACTTGCGTAGGGTTAAGATGCGGGGCATGCTCAAGAATATCATCAGAGGTAAACGTATAGTTAAAGGGCGTTTGCATGGTTTAGTTTCCTTTTAGGGTTAGGCGGGGTTTACGCCCCGCCTTGTGTGTACTTTATAAAACTAACTGGCTTTTACAATTTCACGCTTACGGGCTTCGTCATCAAAATGACGGGCTCCATACTTTTTACCCAAGCCTGCCAGCGTATCGCTACTTTTCGTGCTTCTACGATACCAGCTAGGCTTCCAGCACCAGCAATCCCGGGTGTGGTTCCAACTCATGCCAATAGCTTTCAGTTCGTCTTTAAAGGGCTTGGTTTCCGGTGAAGGCGCAAGCCATATCCACGCACCGATAACAAAAATATCGAGTTGGGGGATTTTGAGGGCTAGAAGCTTATTAACGACTTCGTGTATCTCGGCTTCGAGTGCTTCGTTAAAGTTGTAGGTATGGGTTTGGCCGTCCGTACCCTTGCAACTGCTTTTGTCCAGACTTTTCAAGGCTACTTTATAGGCTTGATACATTTGATTAAAAGCCTCGTTAGAACCCCCACAGTCGGGGTGTAGCACCTTGCAAAGTTCTCTGTAACGGACTTTTACTTCTTCAGGGGTCAAACAGCCCTGAAACGGTAGGGCGGGGCATTCGTTAGACATTTAGTTTTCCTTTTAGGTTGAGGGTTTGGTTTTTTGTTAGCCCGTCGATTGGGCTATACTTGTATTAAACCCTATTTAGGGAAAGTTGTCAACCAAGTATAAAGTATTGTTACAAAACTTAATGTTTATAGAGGAGAGAAGGCGGGGCGTGGGGACTAAATAACACGGTTAGGGGCGTAACCCTCCATGGTAAAGGGTTGAGGGGGCGGGGGGATTAAGTTTATAGGGGTTTCCGTTTCGGGGGCTACGTTTAAAGACTCCAGCGGTTGAAGCGGGGCGGTTAAGTCGTAGTACAAGCCAACGGGGGTAGGGTCTCTGAAGGGCTTTAGGCGTTGGTAGGGAAGCGAGGGGAAGGGGCGTATTGGCGTGTTGTGGGTATCCAGTGGAAGGGCGGGGCTGGACTTACGGGCTTTGCGGGGTGAAAGCTTATACAGGAGCTTGGCGGCTTGTTGGCTGTTATGTACGAGAAAGCGCTTGTAAAGTGAGGGAGGAAGGAGGTTAAGAGGTTTTACATGGTGTTGAACCAGATAGAAGCCCTTGTCGGTTAGGCGGTACACGCCGTAACCCTCCAGTTTGGCGCTTTGAGGGACGGAAAGCGGGGCGGTAAGGGGTTCGGTAGTGGTTCCAGTGGTGGGGAAGTGCAGCGCCACCGTATGGGAAAGAAGGGCGTGGGCTAGGGGGCTATAGCCTTTATAGGCTTGCAGGTTGTGAAGGAAACACGCTCCGTAGTCTGGAGCCAGTGCGGGGGTAAGACGGGGGGAGGGGTTAAATTGTTTGTTGTAAGGGGGTTTGTGCCAAAGGGGTGGGGCTTTTATAAGAGGAAAGCAGGTTTCCCCCTGAAAAAGTACGGAGCGTATGGCGTTTTCCAGAAGCCAAGTGTTGTAGTTGTTGAGAAGGTGAGTGGGGGCTAGAGCGACATAGTCATTTTTAGGACGCATATTAAGTTTTTTTTCCTTTTAGTGGGGGAAAGGGGGCTAAACGGTTAATAGGGGAGGGGTTGAGAAGTCGATAGGGGGATTGAAGCACAAGGGGGCGGGGTTTTCAAGGTTCGGGGTTTTGAGGTTTCGGGGGTCAAGGGTAGGGGTCAAGGGGGGTGTCAAGCATTGTCAGGCGATTTTTATTCGATTTTGTCGAAAGTGTGTACTTGCCTGACACCATTTTAAAATTTGATGCAGGGGGCGGGTTTTGGCGATTTTGCGTTTATTTTTTGGGGGGTGTCAAGGGTGTGAAAAAGGGGGGGTCAAGGGGTGTCAAGGTTAATAAAATATACGGAATATGAAAAACGGCTCAGGGCTTGGGTTTAGGGGCATATCTTAAATATATAGACGGGGGTGTGTGTTTTTATTGGTTTACAAAACTTATAAACAAAAAAAAACAATTAAAGGTTGTCAAGCGGTTTTGTCGTTACACAGTTTATAACTTTATAAAAATAAACAGCGTCAGAGGGCGGGTTTCCCGCTATGCGGGTGTAAAGCCTCTGGAGAATATAAAAACAAACGGGGTTTCCTGTAACATTGTATATACTAATTTGTTTAATACATTAGTTGGAACAATCATGCCTTAAAACCAAGGGGGGGATAGGATAGAGGGGTTCTACTACGGAAGTAAGAGGGGGCAAGGGGCTTAACGACGCTTAATAATTAAAATTACAAAGGTAGTAGATGAGGTTTTTGCGGCTTAAATGCGGTAGGGGCAATTGTTTAGAGCTATAGCTATGGGGTTTTTAGGGGTTTGCGCCAGTTTGGCCGGAAACCAAGGCTACGACTTAAACCGACGTTTTGGGTATGTGTAACGTATGTGCGTTCTTACGAATGTTTTTTGTGTTTTTATAGGGTTATGCAGCTTTCAAAAATTGACAGGTAGCTTTTAAAATTGTGGGGTTTTGCGGGGCAACGGTCAACAAAGGGTTGAGCGGTGACAATGCTTGACAATTCTTTTTTGTACCGTTGACACCAATTTTCGTTCGTAGAATGAAAAAGGGGTAAAAGGTTTAGTAGACGGGGTTAAAAACTAGCTAGAGAAAAATTGATATATACTATTTTAAATTTTCGGTAAAAATCCCAGGTAAAAAATCGTTTAGACCCCACCCCCCCCTATACGAAAAAAACATCAAAACAACCAACCCCACCCCCCCCCCCACCCACACAACACACCGCCCCGCAACT
>Ga0114942_1000021_pt1 | contig 40092 bp, 32 predicted proteins | sample LowerColdCreek_FD_88674 | JGI IMG/M metagenome (GOLD analysis project Ga0114942, IMG submission 88674) | Groundwater microbial communities from Cold Creek, Nevada to study Microbial Dark Matter (Phase II) - Lower Cold Creek | ecosystem: Environmental > Aquatic > Deep subsurface > Groundwater ... | reverse complement strand
TTGGGCAAGAAGCCTAACACTTTTTCCCGCTTTACTTTTACCATTTATCTAACCAATTTACCAAGTATCTAATTAGCCACTATTACTTACCGCAAGCCTATTACTTTAGTGCATATATCTATTACAAAAAATGACTTTAAAAGATAGCTTTGGCTTAGCATACAAAACGGTTAGTAGCAATAAGCTACGCTCTGGAATTACCATTGCCATTATCGCATTTGGTATTATGGCGCTTATTGGTATTATTACCGCTATTGAGGCCATGAACAAGGGTTTGAAGGAAAGTTTTAGCACCATGGGTGCCAATAGCTTTAGCATTGCTTATAAGGAGCGATTCCGCTTTAACAATAACAACAGCGATGTAGAAAAGGTAAAAAAAGGTAAGCGACAAAAAAAATCGAACCTCGATAAATATATTACCGTTAACGAAGCGGAGCGATTTAAAAGCAACTATAAATTCCCTGCAAAAGTAGGCTTGCAATTATCAGGCGGCGGCGGTTATGAGGTACATTTTGAAAAAAAGAAAACTAACCCTAACGTATCCATGCGTGGGGGCGATGAAAACTATTTATCCATTAACGGTTTCACCATTATTGCTGGTCGTAATTTTAGTAATATTGATATTAATACTGGCCGCAACGTATGCATACTTGGTAGCGATGTTGCTGAAAAACTTTTTGGTGAAAAACAAACCCAAGGCATCGATAAAATTATTCGGGTTGGTAATACCCCTTACCGTATAATTGGTATTCTTAAGAAAAAAGGTAGCAGTGCACTTATGCGTGCCGATAATGTTATAATTACTACTTACAACAATGTAAGAAGGCTACCCAATGCCAGCAGCACATTCTCCATTGGTGTAGCTGCAGATGATGTTGCCTTACTACCAGCCGCAGTTACCGAAGCAGATGCCAACTTTAGGGCTATTAGAAAACTACACCCCACCGAAGACAATAATTATGTAATTGAAAAAAGCGATAAAATAGCCGAAACATTTATTGGGCTACTCGGCAGCATACAAGGCAGTGCCGCAGCCATTGGGCTTATAACCCTTATTGGTGCAGCAATTGGCTTAATGAATATTATGCTAGTAAGTGTTAACGAACGCACCAAAGAGGTAGGCTTAATAAAAGCATTAGGCGGCAAAAGGGCAGATATTAGAAGGCAATTTTTATTTGAAAGTACCATCATCAGCATCATGGGGGCTATATGCGGCATTATACTTGGCGTAGCCGTTGGCAACCTATTTGCGTTGTTTTTAGAAACAGGTTTTCTAGTTCCTTGGCTTTGGGTAGGTATTGGTATTGCTATATGCTCGGTGGTGGGCTTATTGGCGGGTTTGTGGCCAGCGCTAAAAGCCTCCAAGTTAGATCCTATTGTTGCACTACGTTACGAGTAATCTTCTTTATAATATTTTATTTTTTATGGGCGAATCCCCACTTGCTTAGCAATGTGGGGTCAGGCTTTGCACTACAATCTTTTTTGCCCAAAATACAAAAGGCAAAAAAGGATTTCCGTTTCAATCCTTTTCGCAGGTGCGCTGCTTTATTAAAGAGTTTGATAGTACACCAACTTTTTATTCTTCTAAATACTTATACAAGTAAGCAAATCATTTTATATTACATAAAATTTTTTGCCGTATGAAGTTCCTTTTCCACATTGCCTTTTGCTTATTACCCATTTTAGCTTTTTCGCAAAAAGCCAAGCCTACCGGCAAGCCAACCAATGCAATAAACCTTAATGAACACTATTTTGGTACAACCAGTTTTCGACAAATTGGCCCGTTTAGGGGCGGACGTGCCGATGCTATTGTTGGTAGTTATAGCAATAAGCAAACTTTTTATATGGGAGCCACAGGTGGCGGCGTATGGAAAACAATTGATGCCGGCAATAACTGGAAAAATATAAGCGACGGCTACTTTGGCGGCAGCATTGGCGCCGTAGCATTAGCACCAAGCAACGAAAGTATTCTATATGCCGGCGAAGGAGAAAATACCTTAAGAGGTAATGTTAGTGAAGGCCTAAATGGCATTTGGAAAAGTACCGATGGCGGAAGAACCTGGAAAAATAAAGGACTTGCCAATACAAGACATATAGCAAAAATAATTGTTGACCCCAAAAATGAGCTAATTACATGGGTTGCAGCTATTGGTCATCTTTTTGGTAAAAACGAAGAACGTGGTGTTTACAAAACTGTTGATGGTGGTAACACTTGGCAAAAAGTATTGTACGTTAGTGATTCCGTTGGTATAATTGATATGGCAATTGAGCCGAGCAACCCACAAACTATTTATGCTACAGCATGGAATATAAAACGTACTCCATACAGTTTAGAAAGTGGTGGGCAAGGCTCAGGCATTTACAAAAGTGTTGATGGTGGCATTACTTGGAATAATATTACCCCTTCTTTAAAGTTACCCCCTACCGATGCAATAGGAATTATAGGCATAACCGTTAGTGCTATTAATCCAGATAAGGTATTTGCCTTAGTGGAAAGCAAAAAAGGTGGCTTATTTAAATCTGAAAATGGTGGTAAAGATTGGGTAAAGGTTAGTGAAGATGCCAACATACGCCAGCGAGCATGGTATTTTAGCCGCATTTACTGCGATCCGTTGAATGAAGAAACTATTTATGCTATGAATGTGGGTATGTATAAAAGCACCGATGGCGGAAAAACTTTTAAGGGAATAAGAACTGGCCATTCCGACCACCACGATATGTGGATAGATCCAAAAGATCCTAACCGACTTGGCTTAGCCAATGATGGTGGTGCACAAGTAAGCTTTGATGGTGGCGCCAATTGGAGTAGCCTAAATAATCAACCTACGGGTCAGTTTTACCGTGTTAGTACAGATAATAGTTTTCCTTACCGCATACTTGGTGCACAGCAAGACAACTCAACCGTACGCATTAAAAGCAGTACTTATACAGGCGAAATAAGCAACCAAGATTGGGAACCAACCGCAGGTTCTGAGAGTGGCTATGTTGTGGCCGACCCACTGAATAATGATATTGTATATGGTGGCAACTATGGTGGCTATTTATCAAGACTAAACCATAAAACTGGTGAAAACCGTGCAATAACCGTGTGGCCAGAAAACCCAATGGGTAGCGGTGCAGACGCCTTGAAATATCGCTTTCAATGGAACTTCCCCATTTTATTTTCTCCTCATAATTCTAAAAAATTATATGCGGCGGGTAATCAATTATTTGCAACTGAAACAGAAGGTAGCAGCTGGCAGGCCATTAGCCCCGACCTTACCCGAAATGAAAAATATAAGCAAATTGCAAGCGGGGGCCCAATTACAAAAGACAATACCTCAGTAGAATATTACGCTACCATTTTTACCGTTGCAGAGTCACCATTAGAGAAAGATGTAATTTATACTGGCTCCGATGATGGTTTGCTATACATAACGAAAGATGGCGGCCAGAATTGGAAGAATATTACCCCTAGCAATGCACCCAAATATATTATGTGGAATTGTATTGAAATCAATCCATTTAATAAAAGCAGCTTATATGTTGTAGGTACGGCTTATAAATCAGATGATTTTGCTCCATATATATTTACTTCTAATGACTATGGTAACACCTGGCAATTAATAACGAATGGCATAAATAGTACCCATTTCGCAAGGAGCATTCGAGCTGATAGGAAAGTTCCAAATTTGCTTTACGCCGGCACTGAATTTGGATTATATATTAGCTATAACACTGGAATACAATGGAATGCTTTTCAAAGAAATTTACCCATAGTTCCCATAACCGATATTGCTTTAAAAAATAACGACTTAATTGTAGCAACACAGGGTAGATCGTTTTGGGTATTGGATGATTTAAGCCTTGTACAGCAATACAACAATAGCTTTGATAGTACTAAATTACAACTGATTAATGCAGCCCCAAGCTACAGAAAAGAGGGTTATGTAAGCAAACAAAAGAACGTTGGTGAGAATGCGCCCAACGGTGCCAGTATCAACTACTTTTTACCAAAATATGATGAGGCAGATACACTTACTATAACCATTCGTAATGCCAATAATGTATTGCTTAAAAAATATAGTAATAAAGAAAGCAATAATGCACTAAAAATAACTGCTACTGCCCATATGAATAAACAAGTATGGGACATGAACTATACCGATGTAGAAAAAATTGATGGAATGATATTGTGGAATGGAAATGTTGAAGGTCCAAAGGCTATTCCTGGAAATTATAAGGTAACAGTAAAGCATAATAATGATAGTGCTAGTGTAAGCTTAACTACACTAGCTGACCCTAACTATGCCACTACACAAGAAGATTATACCCTACAAGAAAATTTTTTACTCCAGGTTAAAAATAGTTTTGCTGCCATCCAAAAAGCCATAAAGGATATAAGAACGCTAAGAACGCAGTTATCCAATATAAGTAGCCAACTAGATAGTAACCAATTGCAAAAAAATATTAGTAAGAAAATTGATTCTGCACAAAAGAAGCTAACTGCCATAGAAGAAGCCTTATACCAGACCAAAGCAAAAAGTGGACAAGATGTACTTAATTACCCAATTAAGTTAAATGATAAGATAGCTGGTATTTATGGCGAAGCTAATAGCGGCTATACTAAGCCTAACAAACAGTTGTATGATGCATTTGACTATTTAAATAGCTTGGTTAGCTTGCAATTGAATGCTTTATCTAATGTAAAAAATACTGAGATTAGTGAAATTAATGCCGCCTTACATGCTGCTAATGTGCCAATAATTGGTACTAAGTAGCTGTGAAATAGTATTGTACCTATTATTTTAGTCGATTATGCTGGCCTGCTTGTATTGGTAACAACTAGTACAAGCTGATTAGCTTAAAATAAATAGCATAACTACACACCATTATTGTAAGTAAATAATATAGAAATAGGTGTGTATTCGTAGGTGCTAAATTAGATAGCATCTTAATTTTTCTAAAAAAAATTGGCTTAAACACTAAATTGATAATCCTCAAAACATGAAAAGCAATTGCTATTGAGAGCAAGGAGATTATCACTAAATCAATAAAAAACTTCACAGTAAAAATATTTTTTTCTCATAACTTGATTTAAAGGTATTCGCTTTGCAATAATTTTTTAAGCTTTACAACCAAGCTTAAATATTAGCTCACCTTTTTCTTAAGTGTAGATATTTCATCCTGTAAATTAGTAACCAAATTTCCCAGTTGATTCATATCCCATTTGGGTTGATTCATTGCTTTTGAAATAACCATTTGTGCTTTCCATACTTCAACTACATCTTCAGTATTCACAGCGTAGGGCTCGTAAATCGGATTATCGCTTACTAGCGTAATTTTATTTTTTGTTCGGTTATTTTTTACTATTCTTTTATATACAATTCCATCACTTTTACATACCACTATATAAGCAAAATTATTTTTTACCTCATCAATAGTATCTACTTTTTCCCCTACAATAACACTACCACTTGGCGTAGGCAACATACTATCACCTACAATTTCAAAAGCCCTATAATTTCCTGGGGCCAGCATGGGCAGGGTAAAAGTATTTAACTCATCTACAAATTCAGGATCGGCGTAGCCAGTTAAGTAGCCAGCAGCAGCCTTAACAGGTACAAACGTTATTAGCTGAATTTCAGCCATCATTTTCATTTGCCTTCTTTTATCTAAGTAAGATCCCTTTGTTTTTTCTTCGGATAAATCCTTAAGTAATAAGTCGTCTAGGCTATGCTTAAATAATTGGCTCATATTTTCTAACACTTCTAATCTTGGTTCAGCCCTCTCCTCTTCATAAGCCCCAACTAACGACCGCTTAATTTGCAATCTATTGGCAAATTCTTCTTGTGTCCAACCTTTTAATTTTCTTAAGTATTTAAAATTTTTGCCTGCTAAAGACATAACTAATAATTTTAGAGGCAAAATACTAATATTTTTAGTTTTGTACACAAAAAATTTAGTCTTTTTTCATTATTTAAAAATATTTTAAATCATAGTGAAATATAAATGCTCAATTAGCAACTTCATTATCTTGCAGTTATGTCAAAAAAATTGAAAGAAATTCCTACTATTTTAGTTACTAATGATGATAGCATTTCGGCTCCGGGTATAAAGGCACTTGTAGCCGCAATGGAAGGGCTAGGAAAAATTGTTGTAGTTGCACCAGATAAGCCGCAAAGTGGCATGGGCCATGCAATAACTATTGGCCATCCGCTACGCTTAATAAAATCATCTATTTTCGGGGATGAGGTAGTAGCATTTCAGTGCAGCGGTACGCCGGTTGATTGTGTAAAGCTTGCAGTAGACAAAGTGCTAGGATATAAGCCTACACTGTGTGTAAGCGGGGTAAATCATGGTGCTAACCATTCAATAAATGTTATATATAGCGGTACTATGAGTGCTGCTATGGAAGCTAGTATTGAAAGTATTCCGAGTATAGGATTTAGCCTACTAGATTATAGCTTGGAAGCAGATTTTACAGCTGCAAAAACCTTTGCCAGAGCTATAGTTGAAAAAATAATTTCCAAAAAAATTGATAAGCACCTTTGTTTAAATGTAAATATTCCGGCAGTAGCTCAAGAGCTAATCAAAGGCATTAAAGTGTGCCGACAAGCATATGCCAAATACGAAGAAAAGTTTGAGGAGATGAACGATCCGCATGGAAAAAACTATTATTGGCTAACAGGTAATTTTGTAAATTTCGATAAGGGAAAAGATACAGATGTATGGGCTTTAAAAAATAATTTTGTAAGCGTAGTACCTGTTCAACACGACCTTACCAATTACGCCATTAAAGAAAAAATTAGTAAAATTATAGGAGGGTAAATGAATAAAGACAATATTATTGTTGGTCTTGTGCTAGGCGTTATTGCCCCTTTGTTTGGCATGTTCGGGTATTATTATTGGAAATTTGCCCACTTCCTTACATTGGGTGAGTTCTTCGAACTTTTATCCGTTCAGAAAAGCCTAATTTCTGGTATCGTAGCAATATGCTTATTAGCAAATGTGGCAATTTTTACTATTTACACCAATAAAAGGAAAGACAATACCGCCAAAGGAATATTTATTATTACTTGCTTATACGGCATTGCTGCTGTGCTTACAAAGTTGTTTCTTTAGTTTTTACTAGTATACACTACATAATCGGCTGGTGAAAGTACAAAACGCTCCTCTTTAGAAAATTGATACGTAATTTTTGTAAATAAGCTAATAAAGTTACCGCCCGACACATTATTTGGTAAATAAAATGTTGCAGTTGCCAACTTAGAAAAATTTATAAGTACCAAAACTGTATCATTTCCATTTGTAAAATAATAGCCAAAACCATCTTTAATGTCTGTAGTTATTATATTAAAAAAATCTTTTTTAATTAAGTGGCCAAACTGATACCTTACATTCAATAATTGCTCATAAAAGAACGCAAGAGAAGGATTTTCTTGCCATTGTATCTGGCCTTTATCAAAAAATGGTAGTCTATTCATTAATGGTAATTCCTGCCCACTATACACTAAGGGCATACTTTTTACATAAGTGCAGGTTAATACCGCAAAACATGCTGCATACTTACCATATTTCTCGTATTCAGTACCATTCCAACTATTCTCATCATGGTTACTAGTAAATAGTAATTTGCTACAATCTATCGGCAAGTTGGCGTAATAATCTAATACTGCTTTTACAGTATCAAAATCTTTTTCTCCATTACAATACTTATCGGTTGCATGCATTAATTCCCAACCATAAGTTGCATCAAATGCTTCAAAATAGGTGTGGTTGTCTGTTTCAGCCATCCAATAAGTGCTTGGCTTTAGTGCATTGCATTCTTTTCTCGCTACTAACCAAAACTCAAGAGGCACAAGGTGAGCCATATCACATCTAAATCCGTCAATATCTGCCGTTTCAATCCAAAACTTCATGGAGTTAATCATGGCATTTTGCATTTCTACATTTTCATAGTTCAAGTCAATTACATCCTCCCAGCCATTTTTATCATAAAAATGCCCTAATTCATTTTTAAAATAATAATCAGGATTACTTATGCACCATTCATGATCAGCACCAGTATGGTTGGCAACCCAATCAATAATAACTTTCATTCCCAAGGCATGTGCTTGTTTCACTAATGCAGTAAATTGAGCAATACTTCCAAATTCAGGATTTGTATTGGTGTAGCTACTACATGCATAGTAGCTACCTAAGGTCCCCAGTCGTTTATATACACTAATGGGTGTAATTGGCATGAACCAGAGTATACTCACTCCCATGGCTTTAAGCCTTGGAAGGTGCGTTGCAAATGCTTCAAATGTACCATCCTGTGTGTACTGCCTAATATTTACCTCGTATACATTACCATTAACCGCCCATTTAGGCGTAGAAAAATTAATAGCCATCTAAAAAAAATTGAAAATATAAAGGCTACCCAATTAGTAGCCTTTATAAAGTATAAAATTTATTGCTTATTAGTAAGACCAAAGACCTTGCTCATAGTTGAATATTTTTTCTTTAATATTTTCACCCTCTAACAATCTAAACAAAGGATCTTTAATGTATGCATCTAAGTATACATTGTTCTGATTATCTAATGTGCTTCTAGTAATAAAGCTGCTAAACATTCTACCTTCAAAAAGATCTTCCCATGTCATTCTCTGACCAAAATTTTTACCATTATACACCTCTGTTTTTGCTAAAGTTGGTCTTAAATCAGGGTAATAAATCCAAAAAAGTGGATATGCTTTCTCTGAAACAGCTTCACCAGTTGAGGTGTAGGTTTTCATCATTGGGGCGATACCTAATATTCTTACAAACATTCTGCTTGCTTCTTTATCAAAAATCCATTCTTCTTTTATAGCGTATTGGTATACCGAGTCTACCTGAAAACCTTTAGAGCGAACTTCCTTGGCAATAACATTACCATCTATATCAAACTTATCTACTGTGTCAACACCACCTGAAAACTTAGTTACGAATTGCTTGGGAGAATAAGGCTTTGAAAAACGATCATCTTCAAAAGCAAGAATGCCATTTTCAGCATCAGTTACCGCCCTGTAAAGTATAGATATGAATAATTGATTCCCATTATCTTCCAAAGCTGGGTATTTGAATGTTAAATTCATTTTCTCTCTTGTATCAATCACCCTCCAAACTTGTTGACGATATACTGCATCATCCTCTCTAAGGTGTTCGTAAGCAAGTGGTTTACGCTCCATTACCAACTGCCTATCAATTGCATTTTCGCTTTTCATAGACCTTTTAACAGTGTCAGTTAGTGGATTATCACCTGTTGAAGGAACAACAATAACCGGTATATTAGCGCCAGCGCTAGCTTTTCTCTTAGATGTATCTTTTGTATTATTGTTTCCAGAAGATCCAAAATAGTCAGACGAGGCATTTTTGTTACCTGTGGACTTACTATTGGTTGCAGCAGGTGCACTGTTTGTTGCAGCAGCACCTACAACCGGATTTCCAAAATAATCAGTACCCCCACCACTTGCAGCAGCTTTCTTAGGCGGTGTTTTCGCCTTTTTCTTTTGTGCAATAGCTTCACTACTAATAGTGCTTAATGCAATTAATACTGATAGGGAAAAAATAATACGCTTACGCATGATCCTTAAATTATTGTGTAATATTAAACGCTACTGTTTGTGGTAATGTTGTGCTACCTGATGGTCCGCTAACTTTAATTCTGTCTAAAATTACGGTAGAACCTGGCTTGCACATTTCCATAATACGCTTCGTTTCTGGAGTAAAATAAGCACCAGCATTTTCAGAAACCTGTGGGCCTGTTGATTCAAAGCCTTTTCCAGTACAAATCATAATAAAGCTAGTTACATCATATTTCACACCGTCGAAAACGAAATTTTCTAAGTCGGCTCTTAAACCAACTTGTGCTTTGAATTGATTTGCTGACATTCTACCACCTGCTTGGCTACCAATTTTTGGTGTAGGAGGGGGAACAGTTTTTACTTTAAACTCAAAGCCAGTAGTTTTTCCATCAGATGTTACTGATATAGTTGCTTTTCCAGGAGTCTTAACACTAGCGATAAACTTACCATTGCCTTTATTATCTAAAGAGCCGTTATCTATTGATGCACTCACAGATTCGGCACCTTTTGCTCCACCAACTATTGAAATTGGGTTTTCTAATCCAATATACAGCACCTTTACCGCATCCGCACTTACCGTAATTCCCGTAGGTGAACCAACTGTGTATTTGATTTCTTTGTCTAAGGTTCCAATGGTACCATCAGGCTTTTTGAAAGAGATAGTAACTTTCTTAGAATATGTACCTGGTCCGCCAACAGTAGTTTTATACTCGGCAACGCCTTCAGGGTTTAATGGTAATGATTGACCATCTACTGAAACATTAGGTTTTGCAGCACTACTGAATGCACCAACACCACCTGTAATTCTAAGCTCTTGACCTGGCATTAGGTATTCTGCATTTTGAGAGGCTATTGCTTGGAAAGCATCGTAACGAACTTGTACTTCGCCTATTTTCTTATGACAATACTCTACTACTTGAGCCTCACTATTCTTGATATCGTTTTGAAACTTAGTTAGTATTGTAATACCTGCAATAGTAGGCGTCATATGAAAATATGCATATGCCCACTCTTTTTCAGCAACTTTATTATTATTAGAAGATTTGGGAATTGCCAAATCTAAAGGCAAAGTATTTGCAAACTCCTTACTAATTTCTGGGTCAATTGCTAATAACTTGGTTTTAAATTCAGTAAGTTTTTTAAGCAATTCTTCTCCCTTTGCTTTTCCAGGACCTTCAACTAGTGCCCTAGTAGCAGCATCTAAGTTATCTTCATTAAATTTTTCCTTTCCATCAACAACTTCAAGTTTAGAGCCCTTTTTAAGTTCCAATTTTACGCCGTCAATGTATACCATCATTTCGTCTGCTAGTTTTTTTGCAGCATCGGCTTTTGGAAACCATTTCTCCGCTAACTCTCTTGTCTCTGCCTGAGATAACTTTTGTTTAAAAGATTTAAAAATTGTTTCGTTTTTTGTATCAATTGCGGCATTAGAATTAAGTAAACTATTGTTTACTGTTCTAAATGCGTTCAATATTTCAGAAGAAACATTCAATGCAAGTAGTGCTGTTAACACCAAGTACATAATGTTTATCATCTTCTGCCGCGGCTCCTTAGGTAGTGCCATAAGATTATTATATTTTTAGAAATACTGTTTATTGTTTTGGTTTATAAGCAATAGCAAATTTGCTTTTATATGTTTAGCCTATTAGTTAATAAATATTAACGGCCTTGCATAGCAGTAAGCATATTGCCATAGATGCTGTTTAACTTTGTTAAGTTATTCGCTAAAGCAGCAATTTGTACTTGAGCTTTTTTAGCATCATCCGCACTACCTTGCATTGCTTCAGAAGCCTCTGCTAATTTGCCATAAAAAGAATTCATCACTTTTAAATGATTATTAGATTCTTTCAACTCCAACTCATAAATGGTATTTAAAGAACCAAGATTTTTGGTCATTACTTGCAACTGCTCGTGGAAAACTTTTGTAGTATCTGCTGCACTGCTAAAGCTGCCCATTGCGTTAGAAGCATTCAAAGATGCAGTTTTAACATTCGCTAAAGCTTCTGCTGCCTCTTTTGTATTCTTTGTATAATCTCCCGTTGCTTTTACTACATCTCCTATCTCTCCCATTTTTTCAACGGTAGTACCTAGTTTTTGAAAACCAGCGCTTAGTTTGGCTAAGTTTGTAGGTGTAATATCGGCTTCCCTTAACATTTTATCCATACTATTTAAAGCAGCGTTACCACCCTCAGCAGCCGCAGGAGCAGCATGCTCGTCTGGAGGCAAACAAGCGTATACTACGAATATTAACGCCTCAATTCCAAGACCAATGGGCAATAGAAGGTCTGAACCAGGATAGTGTTGAATTTTAAATAATGCTCCCACAATTACAACTGCTGCACCACCACTAACGAAAATGTTAAGTAGTCTGTTCTGAAATGGTGAAATTCCTGCTGCCATAAGTTTTGTTTTTTGGTTTCTTTTTTTAAAATGAATATTTTGGGGCAATTTATTGCCCCTTTTGATTAGTTAACGAAAGTATTTCTTTGGGAAAATAATAATAATTTTTATCTGCGAGCCATTTGAGCTGGTAAATCAATTACACATCTGAAACCAATGTAAGACTTTGCAGTATCTTGATATTCGTAGGCTCTTGTGCTAGTTTGTAAGAAATAGCCAACATCTTTCCAACTACCACCGCGTAAAACTTTACGTTTCATTCTTGGAGGGTCATTATCTTGTGCGTTATAGCGAATATCAGGGTTCATATCATGTTGGAAATTGTAAGCCCCTTCGTAAAAATACGAGGAAGTCCATTCTGCAACATTACCAGACATATTGTATAGACCGAAATCGTTAGGCCAATAAGCATCCGCCCTAACGGTATAGAAACCACCATCCTCAGGATAGTTACCACGGCCGGGCTTAAAGTTAGCAAGTAAGCATCCTTTTTTATTTCTTAAATAAGGATTACCCCAAGGGAACATAGATTGTGAACGACCGCCCCTTGCAGCATATTCCCACTCGGCTTCGGTTGGAAGTCTGAAATCGCTTTCAACAGCTTTTTTCTTTTTCTCAAGAAAACCATTTAAGTAATGGCTTCTCCAATGGCAGAAAGCAACAGCCTGCTTCCAGCTAACCCCAACAACCGGGTAATTACCAAAAGAGGGATGAGCGAAATAACGCTTAGTCATTGGCTCATTGTAGGCGTATGAGAAGTCTCTCATCCACACCAAAGTATCAGGATAAATTGCTTGATCGTATCTATAAATGAAATCCTTTCTTGGCTTACCAGCGTTTTCCCTTTTTGCGGCTTCTTTTAAATCAAAGGCTTGCACATTATACAATATTTTACTAGGATCAATTTCCATTTTATTGTACAATCGGTTATCTGGCGCAAGAACTATTTTGGTAAGCTTTTCTAAAGTTGTTTTATCACTGAACTTTATTTTGGCAGTTTGCTTCCAATCAACCGCGGTATCACCGTTAGGGCCAGCTTTGATATATCCCATTTCAATGGCAGCAAGAGAATCTCTTGTCCACCAAACGAACTGTCGGTATTCGTTATTTGTTACTTCGGTAGCATCCATCCAAAAGCCATTAATTGAAACCTGCTTGTTTTTAGCAGTGTAGTTATAGTTTATATCCTCGTCGCTGGGACCCATATGAAAGGTTCCAGGAGGTACATAAACCATACCTATAGGCTTGGCCAATCCTGGTCTTGCACTAGGTGCAGCACCAACTAATTGCCCATTATCTGGCAGCCCTTTGGCCTTACCTTTTTTGTTACAACCTATTGCTACCAAGGCTGTGATTGCAGTTAATGCAAGAATTTTGCTTTTCATTTCTACAGTTCAAAATTTTTTTGAAGGGTAATGGCAAATATAAAAATTAAAATCAATCATACAACTTTAATAATTCTTTACATTTTACCACCATATTCTAACGCATACCGCTGTTAAAATATTGTAACCTTAATATTTAAAATACCTTTTCATTTTCAATTAACAAGCTTATTGTGTGCTCAATACTATTAACGGGGGCAAAGCATTGGTAGTTGTTGCAAACAAATACTTTTGTTTCGCCTTTTTCATTATCAACAGTTTTACCATTTAATAAAGGGTAACTTTTGTTGGGTGCGCCAGAAGCTTGAACTATTTTATTGGGGATATAATGAGCAGTCAGCTGTCTCAAAAATAGTGAATTTTCTTTTCCAATAATAGCTATTTCGGCGAAAGGATAAAATTTTAATTGTAATAAAATGGACCACATACCAAAGGATGTTGGGTACTTGGAGCAAGAACCAATCATTTTATGCAACATATTTTTGCACCTATCAAGTAATAATTGGTTGTTATAAAGAACACCCAAATAATGAAAATTAAGTGCCATTACTGCATTGGCAGATGGTGTAGCACCGTCATAACTATCTACCTTTCTAAAAATAACATCTTGCTGTAACTGGTGGGTGAAGTAAAAAAAGCAATTTTCTTCATCAGAGAATGAATGAATTATGTAATTAGCAATATTATTTGCTTTTTCTAAGTAGTTATTATTGCCCGTAACTTGTTGTAGCTGAATGCAAGCTTGTATGTAATATGCATAGTCGTCTAAAAATGCATCTATTTTAGCAACCCCATTTTTATAAGAATGCATATAGCTATTAACCGCGGAGCCTTGCATATTTTCCTCAATAAAAGAAAAAACTGTTTCTGCTTTTTCTAAATATTTTTTATTACCCGTAGCAACATAACATTTTGCGAGTGCGGTAATTAGCAATGCATTCCAACCGAGTAATACTTTATCATCAGTAATAGGTCGCTGTCTTTTATTTCTACTAGCAAGTAATTTTTTATTACATACTTGTATAAAGTTTAATAATGCTTCTTGTGTTAATTGTAAAGTATTTGCAACTTCTTCCAGGGCAATAGGTAACCACAAAATATTTGTGTGCTCCCAATTACCCGATTCTGATATGTTGAAAATGGTACAATATTGTGCGGCATCATCCATTAGTACTTCTTCAATTTCACTTTTAGACCATGTATAAAATTTGCCCTCCACCCCTTCACTATCTGCATCAATAGCAGCATAGAAAACCTTTTCATCTAATTGCAATTCGGTTTCAAGAAAATTTACCGTTTGCTCAATTACCCGCTTGTACACTACATCCTTGGTAATTTCATACGCTTCTGCAATAACTTGCAAAAGCAGGGCATTATCATACAACATTTTCTCAAAATGCGGTATTTGCCATTTTTTATCAGTACTATATCTACAGAAACCACCTGCTAGTTGATCGTAGATACCACCTTGTATCATTTTATTAATACTAAGTAATGCTTGGCTTAAGGCTTCCTTATTCTTTGTGAAATGATAGTGCCTTAGTAAATAAAGTATTGAGAATGTTTGTGGAAATTTGGGTGCATTGCCAAACCCACCATCAATAGTATCTGCTTTTTGCAAAATATTATTAGCAATTAGCTCCATTACCTGTAAGGATAATTGATGAGTCTCAGCAGATTCTACATTTTGTAATTTTAAATTAGCACTAATTAAATGGGCCGTTAAGTTTTCCGCTTGAGAAGAAAGTTTTAAATAATCTTCTTTAAAAGCTTTGGCAATAGATAGCAAAACCTGCTTCCAACTTGGGCGGTTATATGCTGGTGCAGGGGGAAAATAAGTGCCGCCGTAAAAAGGCTGTTTATTGGGCAACAAAAAAATATTTAAGGGCCAGCCACCACTACCCGTAATTGCCTGTAAGGCAGGCATATATATATGGTCAATATCGGGGCGCTCCTCTCTATCTATTTTAATATTTATAAAATGTTCATTCATTATTAAGGCAATCTCTTCATTTTCAAAGCTCTCCTTTTCCATTACATGGCACCAATGGCATGCTGCATAACCAATACTTACCAATATTGGCTTATGTTGTGCAATTGCCATATTTAATGCCGCTTCGCCCCAAGGCTGCCAATGAACCGGATTATTGGCGTGTTGAAGAAGATAGGGGCTTGATTCGTTAATTAGTTTATTCATATTGTAAATAGTATAAAAAAATCCCATCAAATAATTCGATGGGATTTGAGATGAATATTTTACACAAATGTTAATTGGCGTTAGTAGATAAATACAAATCAAGCGCTGCAACCATACTTGGTGCTTGAGTTGAGGGAACCTTAACTGAAACTTTCAACCCCGCTTCCTCAACCGCCTTAACGGTACTGTTTCCGAAGGCAACAATTGAGGTTCCATTTTGCTCAAAAGCCGGCTTATTATCAAGCATACTTTTTACACCGCTAGGCGTAAAAAAACACATTACATCAAAATGATTTTCCGCAAACATTTGCTTTACATCCTTACTTACGGTTCTGTACATAAAAGCAAGTTGGAACTCGCATTTGTGCTGCTTAAGCCAGTTGGTAATTTCACTATCCTGCTGATTTTCGCTGCACACGTACAAGAATTTTTCAGACTCCTTGTGCTTGTTAATAACCTCAAGCATACTTTTATTAGTTCCATCAGCACCATAGAAAACTTTACGCTTTCTATACAAAATAAACTTTTGTAGAAAAAGTGCCACTGCTTCTGTAACGCAGAAGTATTTTGTATCTTGATTAACTACAAGTTTCATTTCTTCACAAGTTCTAAAAAAATGTTCTATTGCATTTTTACTTGTAAATATTACTGCACTGTGGCTTGAAATATCCACTTTTTGCTTCCTAAACTCTTTTGCGGCTATGCCTTCTAATGAAATGAGTTGTTGAAATATTAAGTTAGCATTGTACTTAGCTTCTAATGCAAAGTAGGGAGACTTTTCACTTTCTGGTCTTGGCTGTGTTACTAAAATATTCTTCTTTGCGTTACCGTTAGATGCTTTGTTAGTACCTTTCTTATTCATGCTTTTTATCTGAAAAATTGAATTATACTATGCAATTAATTTAATTGAAGAAGCAAAACTTTATACAATAAAAATAAAGGCAATGCTTCTATGCCGCAAAAGTAAATAAAAAAGTGAAAAGCGTTAATGTTCAAATTACTTCTAATAGTGGTTAATGATAATAAATAGCGATAAATTAGAAAAAGTATAACCACTCCTAAAGCAATTGTTGCAACAGTTTCTACTTGGCTTTCTGGCGAATACGCAACCAAAAAAAGTAGCGGTAGTAAAACCACACTCATTATTTTATTAATAACAGCAACTATAAATGCATATACCCTAGCACTTTCTTGAATATCAAAAACCCACCCTGAAAAGCGTATGAAAAGGTACTTTGTTGAGTATACCACCATTAAACAAGCTGAAGCGTAAAACAAAATACGCCAAAAGTCTGGTGCTACTGCATATATTCTTGTAACCGTAATAGCAATAAACAAGGCTACAACAGCTACGAATAATACATTTAACAAAAGTGCAGGTATGCTATTTTGTAATAGTTGATCCTTGGTTTGCTTTTGCCTAAAAGAAGTTTGAAAAAAGAGTGAAAAAATATTTTTGAAATATTGAGGAAAAATTAATTTAACTACAGCTAAAAGCAGTAAAACAGCTATTAGCATATAGAAAAGGAAATCGTTGTTCGTAAATTTTCGCCACGCAATAATTCTATACACAGGTGTAAGATTATTTGTTACGCTTAACAGCTTTTGGTGTAATGTATCGTCAGAAAATTTTGTTAATTTAACCACAGCTCTTTTGGGTGGCAGTGTTGCTTTGGTTACACTATCCTTTAATACAGAATCTTTACTAACAACAATAATTTCCTTTAGCAAACTATCTTTCTGTAATGAGTCGGCATTACTAGCAACGCTTGTAGAAGTATCAACAGTTTGTGGCAGGGCAATTGGTTTTGAGAAAATTTTTTTTGCTTTTTTAATTGGCGCAGGCTTCAACGCTATGCTATCTATCTGTGCATAGGCAGCAACCGAAGAGAAAAACAAAAGGATTGATAAAACAAAAAGTTTCAATGCAATGAAATGTGTAGTAATAAAATATTATTCAAAATTAGCAAGCTTAGGCTACAAAACGGTAGTAAAGTTAATGTGCAATTTGCTTTCTCTTAAATTAACGGGAGTTTTATCCATTTTACCCACTGCATAAGCAACATTTAAAATGCCAGATTTGGTATTAAGTGCTATTCCAAAGCCAGTACCAAAAAACTTACTGGTTTGAAAGCGATTATTTTGTATTTGACTAGCAATTGCAGCATCAAAAAAAGTAAATAAAAATGATTGAGAAGTTAGCAATAAGCGGTATTCAACAGAAGGTATGGCATACCTATTACAGAAAATACTTTCTTCATTAAAACCCCTTAACTGTTTGTAGCCCCCTATTTGAAACAATTCGTTTCTAAAGTAATTTTCCGACTGCAATAAACCAGCTTTTATTGCCAATTTAAGTACTTGATTTGTGGCCACACTGTAGTATTGATTTATAGTAAGTTGCGCCTTAATTTGATAACTATTTAACGTAACAGAATCATATAAACTAGCATAGTTAAAGAAAGTATTTTTAAGCTGTGTAATGGTATTATTTTTCAGTACCCTTTTATTGCCAAAATTTATATCAGTTACCAATTCTAAACCTTTTGTAGGCATTGCTATATTACTAATATTGGTGTATACATAAGCTATGCCAAGGCTTGAAATACTTACGTCATTTACATCGGGTAGTTTTAATGTATTTTTCACCGCAATAGTATCTATTACCAAAGCGTTGCTTCTATAAGTATTTATCTGTAACCTTAATTGTTTGTTTGCCGTTATTTGCTTTGAAGCTGCTACTGAAAACAGCAAGGTTATAAAGGCAGAATCTTTTTTATATAATTGAAAATTTGTGGCAATACCTATTGCTGATTTTAAGAAGAATGGCTGTTGATAATGTAATAATAAACGAGGAGATTGTGGCTGTAATTGTTGCCAATTTATACCTATCCTTTCGCCAGCCCCTAAGGCATTATTTAGCTGCACCCTTGCCTCACCAACAACTTGCAGCCTACCACCCACACTGGCATTTTGAGGTAAAAATCCTACTAATGCATCTACCTCATTACTGGGCTTATTAGCAACATGTAATACTACTTTTGCACCAGTATTCTGTAGTAAAATATTTGTTGGTTTGGTAAGAGTGAGGTAGGGTAGTTTTTGCAATAAACTATCTATACCACTAATAGCTTGTTGATTATACATTTGCTTTGGCCAAATACCTAAATGCCTGTAGATAAAATTACCTTGCAACTTAATTTTACCATTAATCTCTACTGTATCAATTAAGTATTTCTTACCACTATCTATTGCTACCTCGGCTGATACGTATTGGTTAATAAATGCAACATTTTTTAGCTGTATTGCCGCAAAGGGATAACCATTATTAGCAAGCGTATTGCAAAAATTGATAAAATCATTTTTCAATAAACTCCAATTTACTATGCTATCATTTGATAGAGAAAAATTCTTTATTGCAGATGGCACCAAACACTTTTGCCATACATATTTTTCACCCACAAATACTAATGCTTTTATAACACTATCATTTACCTGTACTATACTATCAATAGAAAATGCTGCGTAGCCTTGCTGCCAAAATGAAAATTGTAATTGTTGCATAGCCGTATTTCGCTTTTGCGAACTAGCGAAAGAAACGGTTGAAGGAATATTTATTGGAATTGGATGAGCACTTGTTGATTGAAGCACCAATGTGTAGTTAGCTTGTGCATAAACGCCACCTGCAAAAAACAAGCAGCAGCATAACAGCATATATTGAAGTATTTTTGCCATTTATTAATGCAATTTTAAAGAATAAATTAACTATGGCGGGCATTTACATTCATATTCCTTTTTGCAGAAAAGCTTGCCATTACTGCAACTTTCATTTTTCAACTACACACAGCCTACTTAATGAGATGGTGAAAGCTATTTGCGTAGAAATTAAGTATAGAAAGCATTATTTAACAACGCCAATAGATACCATTTATTTTGGTGGCGGAACACCAAGTTTATTATCACCCGAGCAGCTAACCCTGTTGTTAGATGCAGTTAATAAAAATTTTACTATTGGCAACAACCCAGAAATAACTTTTGAAACAAACCCAGATGATATTAATAGTACATCATTAATGGCATGGAAAGCCTGTGGCATTAATAGATTAAGTATTGGTACACAAAGTTTTGTAGAGGAGGAATTACTATGGATGAATAGAGCACATACTGCTGCAGAAGCTAAAAATAGCATTATACAGGCCCAACAGTTAGGCTTTGAGAATATTAGTATTGACCTAATTTACGGAAGCCCAATTCTTTCTAATACTCAATGGTTAAGTAATATAAATACCAGTTTGGCGCTGGGTATTAAACATATATCGGCTTACGCATTAACAGTTGAAGATAAAACGGCTTTACAAAAAATGATTGCAAAGGGTAAGGCATTATCAATTAATGAAGAGCAACAATCAGCACAATTTAAATTACTTATAGATGAGCTTACGACCAATGGTTTTGAGCATTATGAAATTTCGAATTTTGCAAAAGCAGGATTTAGAAGCAAGCATAATAGTAGTTATTGGCAAGGTAAAGAGTATATAGGCTTTGGCCCTTCGGCGCATTCATTTAATAAAAAAAGTAGACAATGGAATATTGCAAATAATGCATTATACCTAACCGCTATGTTAAAAGGTGAACTGTTGTTTGAAGCGGAACAACTTACCCCTACACAGCAGCTAAACGAATACATAATGACTAGCCTTAGAACCATTGAAGGTATTGATACAAAAAAGGTAGCCGCAGAATTTGGAAAAGAGCGTTGCACTGCTTTATTAAGTGCTGCTAGTAGTAATAAATTTTTAGAAAAAATTATACTATCAGAGAATAGTATTAAGCTAACGAATTACGGTAAGCATTTTGCTGATGGCATAGCAGCTAGCTTATTTTTTGATTATTTATAACAAGTAAGTTTCTATTTTACCAAAGCCTTCATCGGCGGGTAATTGTTTCCATAAAATTTCATAAATGGCTGTAGCAATAGGTATTTCTGCAAGCACGGATTTATTGGTTAAATGAATGCACTTAGCAGCATTGTAACCTTCTGCAACCATATTCAACTCTAGTTGGGCAGCCTTAACTGAATAACCTTTACCAAGCATATTACCAAACATTCTATTACGGCTGTATAAAGAATAACAAGTAACTAACAAATCGCCTAAGTATACCGATGCAGCGTAGTTAATATTATCTCCATTAGTTGCTTTTTTTAAGAAAGAAACCATTTCATTGGCCGCGTTAGCAATGTATACGCTTTGGAAATTATCGCCATATGCCAAGCCATGTGCAATGCCTGCACCTAGTGCGTATATATTTTTTAATACTGCAGCATATTGTGCTCCAATAACATCATTATTAACAACTGCATTAATATAATCGCCTTTGAATGCGTTTGAAATTTCGGTAGTTTCCTCTTTACTAACCCCGCTAAATGTTAGGTAAGAAAGTTTTTCACTTGCTACTTCCTCGGCGTGGCAAGGACCAAGCAATGTAAAATAGTTACACAACTGTACTTTAAAATTTTGAAGTAAATAATCGTTTAACAGTTGGTTAGTTGTGGGTAAAATACCCTTAACCGCAGAAACAACCTTTTTATTTTCAAAAATATTTTTTGGTAAATGCGCCAATGTTTCTACTACAAATGCAGATGGAACTGCAATAATAATTACATCGGCAGAAGCAATAACTTCCGCAGCGCTTGTGTACATAGTAAGTAACTTATTATTAAAATAAGCCCCACTTAGGTATCTTGGGTTATGCTTTCTAACTTTAATATGTTGCAGCGTTTCGGCGTTTCTAACCCACCAATGTATAGGATGTTCATTGTCGGTTAGTATTTTAGCAAGGGCTGTAGCCCAACTGCCACTGCCAATAATTCCAAATTTCATAGCAAGCAATAATTGTGATATAGATAGCTACAAACATACAAAAACCCTTACAGTAGTTATAAAAAATAAGGGCCGCGGTTGCGGCCCTTATTTTTAGTTTTTCTTGAAGTTGGCAATCAACTCATCTTTCTTTACCACTTTTACTAGCGTGCCATCCTTTAATTTTTTGCTTACTATATCGTAAGGTCCGGTAATAACCTCATCCCCTACTTTTACCCCTTCAATTATTTCTATATTATTAAGGTCTTGAATACCGGTTTTTACCAATACTTTTTTAACCTTATTATCCTTTTGCAATACAAATACTACTTCTTGTATGGTGTTCTCTTCTTCATTATTATCTTCTTTTTTCTCCTCTTTCTTTTTTTCTTCACCTTCTTTGGCGTCTTTTTTATCTCTAGTAGTAACGGCGTTAAGCGGTACGGTAAGAATATTAGGTTTTGTGTTAGTTTGTATATCGGCGCTAGCCGTCATATTCGGACGGAAAGGAAAAGGCTTTCCTTTACCAACTAGGTCGGTATAAGTGCTAGCAATAAGTCTTATATGCACTTTGTAATTTGTAACAGTAGTGCTTGCTGCTGCACTAAGTGCGGAGCTTACTGGGTTGGCTATTTTGTATACAACACCTTTAAATTTACGATTGTTATACGCATCCACTTCTACTAAAGCTGTGTCTCCAATTTTCACTTTAGGTATATCATTTTCTCCAACATCTACTTGTGCTTCTATAATGCTTAAATCGGCAATACGCATCATTTCGGTACCAACGTTGAAACTATTACCTGCTACCCTTTCACCTTTTTTAACAGCTAGCAAACTAACCACGCCATCCATTGGGGCAACAAGTGTTGTTCTACCAACATCCTTCTGTGCTCTGCTAAGGCTAGCCTGTGCACTTTGTACTGCAGCTTGGCTACCTTTGATACCTTGTTGAGCTGCAATAAAATTGGCTTTTGCAGATGCATACACTTGCTCTGCTTGCTCAAACTCTTGACGAGAAATTACCTTCTCTTCTACTAGCTTTTTTTGACGATTATAAGCAGCTTCGCTTTGCTTCAACGAAGCAGATAAAGCCCCAAGTTGAGATTCGGCATTATTAACCTGAGCTTGCTGCTGAGCTACTACTGCAGATGCTTGGTCTCTTTGCGAAGCATATATATCGGCATAAATCCTTGCCAATAGTTGCCCTTTCTTTACTGTATCGCCCTCGGCTACATTTAGCTCAGTAATTTCGCCAGAAATATCTGGGCTTATTTTAACTTCAACTTCAGGGTATATTTTTCCACTTGCTGTTACGGTTTCTACAATAACGCTTTGCTTTACTTTTTCTACGGTAACTTTTGTGCCTTCATCTTTACCAAATACGCCGGCTTTACTTAGTGCTATTAGCACTACCACTGATAGTACCAATATACCTAAAATCCATTTCATTGATTTGCTCATATGCTTAGTTTCTAATTTTTATATTAAAGTTTTAACCCTTGTCCTTTGTAAAATTCTAGCATCTTCATTTTAAATACATAATCAAACTGATTATTTAATTGCTGAATTTTTGCCCTCAATAAATTGTTTTGATTGGTTATTAAATCTAGCGTTGGTAACAGCCCAACCTCGTAACGCTTTTTTGCAAAGTCATAAGCTTTTTGTGCACTTATTACACTTTTGTCAGAAGCATAAAACTTTTGCATTGCGGCTTCCGCTGCTACATAAGCATTGTAAATATCTTGTTGCAGTTTTAGGCTATTCTGCTTACGAAGTAGTTGAGAGTTTTCAATATCAATCTTCGATCTTTCAATACCAATTCTTACGTTATTGGTGCTATTGAAAATGGGCACGTTAATACCAAATGATAAACTCTGTCTAAAGTTATTATCTAACTGGCTGCCGTAACCTTGCCATAGTTGCGAAAAATTTCTGTTGTATTGCCTAAACTGTATTTTGGGCTGTTGTACAAACACTGGCTGGTTGTTAATGTTTACAAATTGCGATGTAAACTCGGTTCCTGTAATAGTTACAGATGTTGGATCTATAGCTTTAACTGCATTTGAAAAATTGGTACCCAAGCTATAACCCATTGTAAGTGCTGGATACAAGGAGGCTTTTGTAGATTTTAGCGCCATTTTTGCCGCTGCAATTCTAAACGAATCAGCCAATTGCTGTGGTTGATTACTCATAGCAAGTTGGTACACCACTGCAGCATTTAAATCAACCAAATTTTCAACTGGTATCTTGGTTATAGCAGGCATTTCCACATCAAATGGTGTTTCCATATCTATATTCAAAAACCCTTTTAAAGAAATAAGATTTTGTGCCAAAATAGCTTTGGCCGAAACTAAATTGCTACTATCATTCGCAAGTTGGGCTTCAATTTCAGCATTATTTAGTTCTGGTAAGCTACCAGCATCCACTCGCTTTTTGGTAACTGCAAGTTGCTGCAAGGTAGATGCTATTTGCAATTCATTAATTTTTACTTGCTCTCTGCTAGCCAATACTTGTAAGTAAAAGTTACATACACTTAAGGCTATATCGTTAGCCACCTTAGCTTTATCGGCCAGTGCGGCTTGCACATTTAAAGCGTTAAAAGCAATATTGCTTTTAATTTGCCCAAAATTGTATAACTGCATTCCACCCTGTAACTGGTAGGTATTAAATAGTAATTGTGTGGTGGTAAATTGGTTGGTGGTAGGGTCAATAGAACGACCAAACTGCATACCAATATTAGGGTTAAATGATAGGCTTGGTAATTGATTATATTTTGCCTGCTTCAATTGTAAGCCTTGAATTCTGGCTTGCACATCAGCCTGCTTAACCGATATATTATTAGCAGTGGCATAATCTACCATCCTTCGCAAGTCCCATTTTTCTTGGGCAAAGGCTGCAGTGCAGGTGCTTGCAATGCAAATAGTAAATATTATTTTTTTCATCATGCAACAAAAATAATGTTGTAGCATAATGGTAGTTAGCAATTTTAGATAAACGGAAAGTTTTAGCAATGAATGGAAGCCCCTGCACTAATAAGTACAATTGCAAAAAACATTTGGGCGTTTCCCCTACTTCTATTGCGTTGCAAGTAGGGGCCAGGCTTTTCGTTACAATCTTTTTTCGTTCCTCAAAAAGGATTTCCACTACAATCCTTAACGCAATTAGTACATTAATTTCTAAAAGTTGTAAAATGCACTAATTTTATAGTACGGAGCAAGCATTACAAAATAAAAAAATTAGCTACCAACAGTATTTACAATTAGAGCAATCGAATGATGTGCGTTATGAATATTGGCAAGGAGAAGTTTTTGCAATGGCAGGAGGCACGGTAAATGATAACAGAATTGGACTAAAAATTGCGACTATTCTTTTAGAAAATTTTGAAAAAAAAGACTGCAAAGCTTTTGCTAATGACGTAAAACTTCAGTTAGAAAAAGAGAATTATTACGTGTATCCAGATGTGCTACTTACTTGCGATGAGAAAGATACAGACGCTTATTCCGTTCAATACCCTTCATTAATTGTGGAGGTATTGTCTAAATTAACCGAAACATACGACCGCTCAGTAAAATTAGCTCAGTATAGGAAAATACCTTCTCTTAAATATTATTTACTTGTGTCGCAGTCTGCCACAAGTGTAGAAGTTTATGGTAGAAAAAATGAGCAGGACCTATTTACCTATCAAGCATATGAAAGCATGGATGATCTAATAGCACTGCCCGCAATTAATTTTTCAATGCTTATGCAAGATATTTATGCATACATCACTTTTTCACCAGAATAAATTTTTCATGTTTACATTGCTGCAAAACCAAGTAATAAATCGTTAATAATGTAAGTTGGTTCTTCTAAGCCTACATATAAACGCAGCATTCTATGTTCTCGATTTTTTGCATCAAAACTTTCTTTAGGCATTCCGGCACATTTAGGAATAATTAAAGATTCGTAACCGCCCCAACTTACCGCCATTAGTATATGTTGTAAAGCATTACAGAATGCTTCTATTTGCTCAACCTTATTTGCCTTTAATACAAAGGTTATTAAACCACATGCACCTTTCATTTGCTGCTGTGCAAGTGGTAGCTGAGGGCTTCCTTCTTGCAAGGGAAAATAGGTATGTTCTACCTGCGGATGATTGTTTAAAAAGGCTAATACTACTTTAGTTGTTTCCGAAATTTTCGCTAGTCTTATGGGCAATGTTCTTAATCCTCTTAATAGTAACCAGGCATTAAATGGTTGAATACCACTTCCAATATTTAAGTACTCACTATTAAAAATTCGCTCTATTATTTTACTACTTGCACACAATACACCCGCTACAACATCGCTATGGCCACCAATATATTTTGTGGCTGATTGTATAGTAATATCAATACCCAAGCTAATGGGTTGTTGATATATAGGTGTGCAATAACTATTGTCAATAATAGTGAGTATTTTTTTCGATTGTGCAAAAGCTGCAATTGCTTTTAAATCTTGCAACTCATAAGTCCAGCTATTAGGGCTTTCTAAATAAATAACTTCGGTATTTGCTGCGGCAGCGTTTATAAAATTATCAACCGTTGTACCATCTACATAAGTGATTGTAACACCAAATTTTGGAAGTATAGAATCAAACATTTTTTGTGCCCAAGTATAAGGTTGGTTTACTGATATTATATGGCTTCCTTGCTGCACATTGGCCAAAACTGCAGCAAAAGTAGCGGCAGCACCGCTGTTAAAAACCAAACAATCCTCAGCACCATCTAACGCAGCCAACTTTTTACAAAGCATACTCACGGTTGGGTTTTTACCGCGGCTGTATAAATAGTCGGAGTATTCGTTTTCAAATGAAGTTCTTAACGCCTCCACTGTAGTAAAGGTAAAATTACTTGTTTGAATAATTGGTGGTGCAACTGCCCTAAAATACAAGTCCCTATCTTCTCCTAGCTCATTAATAATTTGGTTAATATCCATTTTAAACTTGCGGTTTAAATTTATTCGCAACAAAATAAAGTGCCATAAATGCTACTAAAACCAAAAACCCAATTAATGCAGTTATTGGCGTGTCTATACCAATACTAATACCTACAAAAAGATATGCAGCTATGAAAATACAGGGCAGTAGTGGAAACAACTTCATGCTATAAATACCAGTTCCATTTAAGTGTTGTGTTTGCTTTCGTAATTTAAATATGGCTGCACTACTTGCTATCATTCCAAAGCAATCTAAAAAAATAGTGAACCCCAAAATTTGCTCAAACTGCTGCGAAAAAAATAAGATTACCATGCATGCAGCGGTAAAAACAGTTAATGAGGTTACCAACGCACCATTGCTACTTTGCTTGGCAAATAATTTAGGTAATGCCCTTTCTTCGCCCATTGCATACATTACCCTTGGGTTACTTAACATTAACGCATTTACATAACTTAATACACCCATAAATAGAAAAAAAGCAAATACATCTGCCCCTTTTTTGCCAAATATTTTTTCCATTAATACATAAGCAATTTCTCTTTCACCTTTCATATTTTCAAAACCAATAATGCTATAATAACTCACATTTACCAATAAGTATAAACCAATAATAACCGCAATACCTACAAAAATTCCACGGGGTATATTCTTTGCAGGCTCCGCAACTTCATTACCGAAATTGATAGTTTGTTGATAGCCCCCGTAGGTAAATGAAACGGCTATTAAACTTACTCCCAAACTCTTTACCCAATCTAATGCAGTAATGGAATTAGGTGCTGTTGCCACATGGTTATTCACGTTATTATCCGATGCAAAGAAAATAGCAGCAATTAGGATAAGTATCATAGAAATTTTTACCAGCATTAATATATTTTGTGCCTTTGCACTCATCTTTAACCCCATTAAATTAATGCTGTAAATAATAATTATTGCAACAACTTACCAATGCTTTATGAATATCCGTAGAAATAAATGCGGGGAACAACTTAGCCAAATATCCACTACCAATTAATGCTACACCGCTTAAGCTAGCAGCATTACTGATAAGAATAATACAGTTTACTGCAAAAGCAATACTAGGATGATAGGCATATGAAAACACTTTGTAATAACCGCCAGTTACCGGGTATCTACTACCAATTTCTGCATAAGTTAATGCTCCACAAAAAGCTACGATACCCCCAATAATCCAAGCTGTAAAATATACAGATGGTGTAATTGCACCTTGAGCACTAGTAGCCGCAGTTCTAAAAATACCCATTCCAATTACTAACCCAATAACAATCATTATAAAATCGAAAAGGGATAATTGCTGCTTCATACCAATGTTATTTTATTGTGGTAAAATACGTTGATAAAATGAAAAATATTTGGCAACAAGAAAAACAATATTATGTTTGCCGCAGAATTGGTTTAATTAATTGTGCACTAATAGAACAATTTTTTAATTAAAAGGGAAGTAGGTGTAATTCCTACGCTATCCCCGTAGCTGTAAAAAAGCTCTTAGCCCAAAAAAGCTAAGTACAACCAACCACTACATGCCACTGTTGTAAAAAATGGGAAGGCCGTTGTGTTGAGCTTGAAGCCAGAAGACCTGCCAAATCTACTTTTTTTAATCACTGAGCTTTCGGGTGAAAAGCCAGAGATGTAACAAGCATTTTTTGAATACTTTTTGCATTTCTACAATTCATTAACGGAAGCTTATTCTTCACCAAAAAAACTAGAAGAATGAGCACAAAAAATTATGCAGTAGTAGCATTTTCACTACTAGCATCAGCAGCAACGGCACAACAACAAGACACAAGTAGCCGTAGCTTAGAAGATGTATTTGTAACCGCTAACAAGGTAGAACAAAAGCAAGGCAGTACCGCCAAAGTTATAACGGTAATTAGCAAGGCTACCTTAGAAAAAAGTGGTACCAAATCGCTAGCGCAAGTATTAAATGAGCAAGCGGGTATAACCATTAATGGAGCGCTAAATAATGCAGGCTCAGTACAAACGGTGTATATGCGGGGAGCTAGTAGTGGTAGAACACAAATATTATTGGATGGTATTCCTGTTAATGACCCTTCACAAATTAATAATGATTTTGATCTTAACCTTTTCTCTATAAATGATGTTGAAAGAGTTGAGATATGTAGTGGTGCACAATCAACGCTTTACGGCAGTGATGCTATTGCTGGGGTAATAAATATTATTACCATAAAAAAGGATATTAGCAAGCCAATAAACTTTAAAACTACGCTAACAGCAGGCTCATTCAATACTTTTAAATCTAATGCCCAAGCCTTTGGAAAATTAGGAAAGCTAACTTATAATGCAAGAGTATCTCGATTAAAAACCAATGGCTTTTCCGCCGCTTATGACAGCAGTGGCAAAGGAAATTTTGACAATAATAAATATGATGGTAGAATAGCCAACCTAAGCCTTCAGTATCAATTCAGCAAAGCTTTTTCAACAAGAATATTTGCACAACAAAGTAATTATAAAACCAATATTGATGACGGCAGTTTTAGGGATGAAAAGGATCAAACCTCTGAATCTAAAAACAAAATTGCTGGGCTAAGTATGCAATATAAAACTGACCTTGTTACAGTAACTGCCAATTATCAATATAGTGACGTTACTAGAACAATTATTAATGATAGTTTTTTTGTACCAACTGGTGCCTTTGGCAAGTATAGCAGTAATGCATATTTTGGTAAAACACAGTTTGCAGAATTATTTGCAAATATTAACATGGGTAAACATTTCAGGCTATTACAAGGTGGCGATTTCAGGTTCAGCAATATGAACAATCAATACCTATCTATCAGCAGTTTTGGCCCTTATAAAAGTCAGTTTAAGGATACAGTAATGAGCCAAAATTCTTTATTCTCCTCTCTATATTATACCGCACTTAATGGCAAACTTAATATAGAACTTGGCGGGAGATTGAATGTACATAGCCGTTACGGAAGTAACCAAACTTTTACTTTTAACCCAAGCTATACCATTAATGAGCAATGGCGAATATTTGGTAGTGTAGCCAGTGGCTTTAAAGCTCCTAGTCTATACCAAATTTATGATGCATTTAGTGGTAATAGAAACTTGCTAGCCGAAGAAAGTAAAAATTACGAATTAGGTATACAATTTAACAACAAAGAAAAGCTTCAAGCAAGAGCAATTTATTTTAGCAGAAATATTGATAACGGAATTGATTATAATAACCAAACATTCAAATATTTCAATTATGTTAAGCAATTAGTTAGCGGAATAGAATTACAAATAGCTGCAAGGCCTACAAAGCAATTATCTATTAATGCTAATTACACATACCTAGCCTTTGAAGAAACCTCACAAAGTAGAATTACTTTAAAAGATACTACTTACAACTACTTACTTAAGCGCCCAACACATACGCTTAATTGTACAATTGGGTATCAAGTAACCCCTAAGTTATTTGCTAGCATACATACAAGAGTGGTTAGCGAAAGGAAGGACTTTGGAGGCTACAAAAAAGCGGATGCCAATCTTCCTGCTTATACTATTTTCAATTTATACGCTGGCTATAAGCTTGCTAATTTTGGCAATGTATTTATAGATGCACAAAACCTTTTAAACAAAAAATTCTTTGAAGTTTACGGTTACAATTCTATTCCTTTTATGCTTAACGCTGGCTTCTCTATTGAGCTATAACTAATACCCCCCAACTAATACATCATGCAATTAAAAGAAGCATTAGAGCATAAGATAAATAATAAAACCAAGCCCTTAGGATCGCTAGGTTTGTTAGAAACATTAGCCTTACAAGTAGGCACCATTCAGCAAACACTTACACCAGCTATTTGTAAACCAACAATCGTAGTTTTTGCTGCCGATCATGGTATTGCAGTTACTAACTTAGTTAACCCTTTTCCTCAAGCTGTTACTGCACAAATGGTGCTTAATTTTTTACAGAAAGGTGCAGCAATTAATGTATTTACTCAGCAAAACAATATTGATCTATTTATTGTAAACGCTGGCGTAAAATACGATTTCACGTCTGTGCAGCATCCATGCTTTATAAATGCACCCATTAATAATAATGGTACTAATAATTATTTAGAACAAGATGCTATGCTATTAGAAGATGCTAGAAATGCCATAGCAAAAGGAAGAGAAATTGTACAAAGCATTTCGGCTGTAGGCTGTAACAGTATTGGCTTTGGCGAGATGGGTATTGGTAACACCTCCTCAGCAGCTTTAATAATGAGTTACTATTTGCAGCAACCCATTAATGCTTGTGTTGGTAAAGGTACTGGTGTAAATGATGAGCAACTATTACAAAAAATAAATACTTTGGAGCTAGTAGCTGCTAAATACCAATTAGCTACTACTGCATTAAATGCGGAAGAATTATTAGCCAAAATTGGCGGCTATGAAATTGCTATGATGGTTGGTGCTTACTTAGCGGCTGCAGAAAACAATATGGTTATTTTGGTAGATGGCTTTATTGCCACTGCTAGTTTACTTATAGCATTAGCAATTAACGCAAATGTGAAACACAATTGTATTTTCTCACATTGCAGTAATGAACAAGGGCATCAAAAAATGCTACATCATTTACAAGTACAGCCATTATTACAATTACACCTTCGCCTTGGCGAGGGCACTGGTGCTGCACTAGCTTTTCCATTAGTGCAAAATGCTGTAGCCATGCTTAATCAAATGGCTAGTTTTGAAAGTGCTGGTGTAAGCAATAAGTAATTTTTATTTACTGATATAGTTGGGCTTGCTAGCCCAACTATATCCTTTTTTTAGTGTATTCATTAGCAGGGTTTTTAATATTTTCAACTACTATGCAACGTAACAGTAATAACAATCAAATAACAATTTTCTTAACTGCTGTTATGTTTTTTACACGCCTGCCTGTTCCAAAAAATATTGATCATTCTACAGAATTACTTCAAAAATCGGCGAGGTATTTTTCTTGGGTTGGCTTATTAGTAGGCAGTTTGGGAGCTTTAGTTTATTGGCTGCTTGCCTTTTATTTGTCTACTAATCTCTGTATTTTTTCTAGCATATTAACCACCATTTTAATTACAGGCGCTTTTCATGAGGATGGCTTTGCCGATGTATGTGATGCCTTTGGCGGTGGTTGGACAAAAGAAAAAATATTACTTATTATGAAGGATAGTAGGCTGGGTACATACGGGGTAACCGGGCTACTATTAATGCTTGGCGGAAAATTTTTATTGCTTTCAGAGTTAACGGTGCAGGTAAGTACTAACACCATTTGTTTACTAATTATTACAGCGCATAGCGTTAGCCGATTGTTTGCAGTTAGTATAATGCAACAATATAATTATGTAGCTGATATTGATGCTAGTAAAAGCAAACCACTTGCCAATAGAAAATTATATTATTATGAAATTATCATTGCAATAATTGGTGCTTTTCTACCTTTTTTATGGCTCGATACTTTATTTCTTTGGGCAATAATGCCTGCTATATTAATAAGAATGTATTTAGGCTATTACTTTTATAAATGGATTGGAGGGTACACAGGCGATTGCCTTGGCGCCACCCAACAAGTAACTGAAGTAATCTTGTATCTTTCCTTTTTATTACTATGGAAATTTATTTAATTAGGCACACAACACCAGCTGTTGCTAAAGGAATTTGTTACGGACAAACCGATTTAGATGTTACAGAAACCATGCAGCAAGAAGCTGATGCTATTGCGGGTGTATTGCCCAATAACATTACAGAAGTATTTACTAGCCCATTACAACGCTGCACTAAGTTGGCCAACTATCTTTTTCCAAAACATACCATTGAGTTAGAAAATAATTTAAAAGAAATACACTGTGGTAGTTGGGAAATGATGGCCTGGGATGCAATTCCCGAACCAGAAATAACCCCTTGGATGCAGGAATTTGTACACAGCATTATACCTAATGGCGAAAGCTACACCCAATTATTCAACAGGGTGGTGCAAGCCTATAATGCAATACAGCAAAAAAGTTTAAAACCCGCAGCCATAGTGGCACATGGCGGCGTATTAAGAAGTATCCTTGCATACATTACCAACACTCCTTTAGAAAACTCCTTTACCCAATTTCAAATTTATTATGGCTGTGTGGTGCGTATTAACACACTTAATAATAGCTATGAAATATTGCACAATATTGCACCTAGCACCACCGAAACACATAAGCCAAGCAAGTATTAATGGCATTACCTTAATAGAAAAAGCAGCAGTATGAAACCCATAAAAATTACCTTTACCAAAATGGATTTTTATGGCGTTTAATTTAGATCAACTCATAACCGTAACCTTTACCCTATTTGCCGTTATAGATATTGTAGGCTCTGTGCCATTAATAATTAGTTTAAAAGATAAAATGGGGGGCTTACGATCATTCCGTGCCACAGCCATCTCCGGCGCATTCATGTTACTATTTTTCTTTGTAGGTGAGCAGTTTTTAAACATTTTGGGGCTAGATATTAAATCTTTTGCCGTGGGCGGTTCTATCGTAATTTTTCTATTGGGTTTAGAGATGGTTTTAGGTCATGAAATATTTAAGGGAGACGCGGATGCAAAGTCTGGAACCGTTGTTCCTATTGCCTTTCCAATTATAGCGGGCAGTGGTACGCTCACTACTATTATGTCGTTAAAAGCCAACTTTGAGCAGCAATATATTTTACTAGGTATATTAATTAACCTTATTGTGGTGTACATCGTTTTAAAGTCATTAAAATGGATTGAAAAAGTACTGGGCAAAAACGGATTAACGGCTGTAAGGAAGTTTTTTGGCGTTATTCTTTTGGCAATTGCCGTAAAAATATTTGGTAGCAATATTGGCGCCTTTGGCAAATAACTTTTTTAGGGGCTATTAGCACTATCATATTACTTTAATATTTGTGGGCAGCTATTCGCTATTACTCCGCCACAAGCCAACGCCACAATGGGCTTCAGCGTGGTAGCCGCTACTATCTGCCGCCGGCCAAACTTTAGTAATATTAAGGGCATTTTTAAAAGACAAACAATTAAGTATATTCGCAGCCTGGCCTTGTAGTACAATGGATAGTATAGGAGTTTCCGAAGCTCTAGATTCAAGTTCGATTCTTGACAAGGCCACCAAATAAAGGCTCCCGATTTGCAAAGCAAATCGGGAGCCTTTCTATAAACTATACATAACAAGCTTACTTACTCAACCATGATAGTTGTGGTTTTCTGCTCACCATTTACCCAAATAACTAAGAAATACATTCCAGCATTTTCAGGGGCTACTATTGTTTGTAATTGCCCATCTACAGCTAACTTACCTGCACTTACCACACTACCTGCTGCATTAACAAATTGATAGTTGCCAGTAATGTTAGTTGCCGCTATTTGCACATTTATCTTACTGCCCTTACTAGCCTTTGTAGGATATACGAATACGCCATTTTCTTCATCCATTCGGATATTTCTAATACTACTGTAAACAAAGCTGCCATCTTTATCTACCATTTTTAAACGGTACAGTATATTTCCGGTAGCACCTTGTAAAATATCTTGAAAGCTGTATTTATTTTCTCCAGCTTGGCTTTTGCTTGGTATAATTGCCATTTTTTCGAATGCCTTACTATTAATACTTCTTTCTACCTCAAAATGGCTAAAGTTAATCTCGTCTTTAGTTGTCCATTGCAACTGTGCAGTATTAGCACCTTGCTTTACAACGGAAAATTGCTGTAACAATACCGGTAATGAACCAACTATTATTGACGCTGTGTTTGATGCTGAACTTTCATTGTGCAGCCTATCCAAAGCAGTTACCGAATAGTAATATACTTTATTACCTTCAATAGTATTATCAATAAATGAGGTACTATCGGTATTGGTTATCGCCAGAAAATTATTGATATCAGAAACATCTACTGGGGTAATTTCAGAACGATAAATGGCATATTGCCTTACCCTATTTAGCTCACCATTATTGGGCTGATTGTTACTCCAAGTTAGGGTGTTACTTATGCCGCCCCCAAAAAATCCATTGAGGTTGCTTGGCGCTGCAGGTGCCACGTTATCTAGCCAAGCCATGGCTGGTAATAATGCAGGCTTATTGTAATAATTTAACCTAAGGCTATCTCTAAAATTTAAACGATTGTTCCTAAGGCTAGCAGTATTGTAATAAATACTACCATGCACGTTAGCATTGCTCCGGTTAAGTCTTACCTGTCTTGGTATTTGCGTTCTATCTGTAAGAAAAGCGGCATTTTCGCCGGTAGCACCAACTTTGTAAGCTGCCATGCCCATGTATATATGTCTACCAAATGCATTGTTGTTCCACCAAGGGGTTAAAATGCTATAGTCCGAACCCGTTTGCCCTATAAACCAATAATTTTGTGGTGCTAAATAATCTAACCAATTTGATTGTATCCATTTTCTGCTATTGGCAAAGAGATCTCTATAATGTTGTGTTGCTCCAGCACTAGTATTGCTTCCATTTACCGCATCATTTGCTAAACTAAGCCATATACCTGTGGGTGATACCCCAAATTTCACCCAGGGCTTTACACTATGAATGCTATCATTTAACCTTTTCATTAAAGTATCAATATTAGCCCTACGCCAATCGGCACGGTTTGCAATACCTCTATTATGAATATTATAAACAGAGTCATCATTAAAAGTGGTATTCTGCGGATAGAAATAATCATCAAAGTGTATACCATCAACATCATACCTTCGTACTACATCCATTACAACTTGAATTACATAATCTACTACTTCGGGTGCCCCAGGATTTAGGATAAGCTGTTGTGTGAAAGGTGAGTTTACGCCAGTTGCAGTTAATATCCACGTGGGATTAGTTTTTGCAATATGGCTGGCAGCAAAGCCAGGCAAGCTAGTGGCATTGGCCGCTGCCCTGTACGGATTAAACCATGCATGGAATTCCATACCTTTTTTCCTTGTTTCTGTTATCATAAATGCCAAGGGATCGTAAAAAGGTGTAGGTGCAACCCCTTGTGTACCTGTTAAATAAGAACTCCAAGGTTCAAAAGGGCTAGGATACATGGCATCGCATTGGCTACGCACTTGCACAAATACCGAATTCATGCCTGTTGCCTTATGTTCATCAATTCTTTGTATAAATTCTGCCTGCTCTTGGGCTGGCGTTGATGCAGCATTAAGTGGCCAATCTAAATTATAAATAGAGGTTATCCAAGCGGCTCTTAGTTCTCGTTTGGGTGCTACTTGTGCTTGTACAGCAGTGCAACAAATAATAATAAAGAGTGGGAGTAAAATTTTACATTTCATATACTAGAATTAGCTAAGTGAAATTACTTAAGGAATGGCATAAAAAAGCATATTAACGCAAAAAAGAGCAGAAATACTGCTCTTTTTCTATTATTATTAATACTTATTTATTTATTCAACAGCCTTAACTAACAAAGCCACATTTACATCATCACTCATAGAAATGCTGCTTCCGCCAATGCCATAATCTCTTCTATTAATAGCGAATGTGCCAGAGAATATGTATGCATTACCATCTAACTTAACGGTAAATGGTATTGATACTGCTTTGGTAACATCTTTAATAGTTAGTTTACCTTCCACTAAAAAGCCACCATTTGCTTGCCCCGTAATTTTATTACTAACAAAGTTTAAGGTTGGGTATTTTGCTGCATCAAAGTAGTCGTCCTTTTTTAAATGGTTATCTCTACCTGTGCTTTCGGTGTTAATGGTATTAATATCTAATGATATATCAAAGCTACTTTTACCTAAGTTGGCTGCATCCCACTTAATGGCACCTTTTAATCCACTTAAAGTACCATTAACTTTTATTCCGAAATTTTTAATATCAAAAGAAACTGCGTTTTTAGCATCAACAGGCTTCAGCTGTACTTGGGCATAAGTGCTATAAGTTAAAAAAATGGCTGCAATAAGGGCAATTTTTTTCATGTGTATATATTTAGAAAGGCAATTTACCACAAATAAAAACTATCTGATTTTTTTTATCATTTCTTTTAGCGCTGATGGCAAAAAAATATGCATAGGCATGCTGTTAAGAATAGAAAGCTCCTGCCAAATAGAAGATTCATTATCTAAGAAGGCAAAAATATTTTTGGTACTATTTCTTTTAAAAAAAGTACCAAATAAAGGGGCGCCCGTCCATTTTTTTTGATGAATCACATGTAATAGGGTTGCATCGTACAGGGCAAATCTTTTATCCCAAAAGCTAGCTTCAATTTTCGGGTCTTTTCCCTGCTTTAACTGCCTAATAATTGCTTGTGAATGCTTCTGGATAAATTGAAAAGTGTATCCACTACTAGCCTTTGTTTTTCCGCTAACAGTACCAATATTTACTATATTATTTTCACCTAAGCTAAAAGTAAAATTTGTCATTGGAATTATCCCAAACTCCGATTCAACAACAGTGTATTTTTCTATTCGTAATTCCTTTGAGATATACGCTTTCAATGCCTCGTTATACTCGGCTTCTGTTAAAAGCTTTTCTGTAAATAACGTGTACTCTACTAATGCTTTTCTATTAGTTATTGGCAACACATATACAAAGGTTGTTCCGTTGGTTTGTGGAACAGTAAAATCCATAAAAGTGGCTGTATCTATATCAAAAAATTGGTTTTCAGTTTCGATAACCCATCCTTTAAAATGCTGTAGTAGATTTAAAATTTTAGCATCATCTTTCGGTATAGGCTCCGAAAGTATGCTTGTAAAAATGTAGCTCGCTTTATAAGTATTATCCCCAACCACAGCAATAGCTCCATCCTGTACATTTTGCACTTTAGCTATTGCGCCATACACAACTTGCACATTGGTACTTGCAGTAATTTTGGAGAAGCAGAAGTTATAAAAATCCTCTCCACGAATCATTTTATACTCATAGGGCGATATAGGAAGTATTTTAGAAAATAGGGGCGATTTGAAATGTAAATTTTTCCATTTGTGCAAAACAATTTCATCAAAATACCCTTCATTTTTTTCCCAAAAACACCAAGTTCTATCATTTGTATTCTTGGGGGTTTTATCTACCAATAAAATTTTTCTATGCTGAAAAAAGGGATCTTCTAGCATACGCATCAATAGGCTTAGCCCTGCACAACCGGCGCCTGCAATAATATAATCGTATTGGGTATGCAACTTGTTCGTTAACTTTTTAGTGATTGTTGAAAAGCGGCATCCTTCTTCACCTTTTGCCAATATTTATTGGCTACTATTAGCATTCCAAAACTTTCGCCATCTTCTTTATCTAAATATTTATGGTGCATTTTATGTGCCCAACGAATGGCTTTAATATAGGTATTATTGCTCCTTGTAAATAACTTAAACCTTTGGTGTATAATTATTTCATGCACTACAAAGTATGCTAGGCCATACAGTGCAATACCTGCACCAATACTAACTACCCACCACTTCTCATTCATACTACCAAGCATAATACATAACCAACTTGGTATTGCAAAAATTACAAAGAAGGCATCATTTTTCTCAAAGAATCCATCGCTTTTTTGGTGATGATCTTTGTGTAAATACCAAAGAAAACCATGCATTACATATTTGTGGGTAAGCCAGGTAATGCCTTCCATTAAAGCGAACACCGCTAAGGTGATAAAAATGTATACAATGAAACTCATAAAAATAATCTTATAGCAATGAAAAAAAGTGCTTGTGTTATTAACAAATGTACCACGAATTGGTTGCTAAATAGCTTTGTTTGTTTTCGGAATAGCAATGCAATTAGGGCTGTTATTAGAAACCAACAAACATAGTTGTAAAGAGGTATTTGCCCACTTGGCAGCCAATGCCACATACCCAATTTTATTGCGGCGGGCTCCATTATCCAATCGAAAATGGTGGTTAGTAACGCAGTATCAAATACAAATAAAAATTCTTTTGTTGTTGCACCTATACTTACTTCGTTTGTTGCAAACCTAAAATACATTTTGCTATGCAAAAATTGTACACAATTAGCAGCGGCAAATACGGTTACAAACCAATTTACGCCGATTAACAAAGGAACTTGTAATAGCTTAAAGCCTAACACACTACCATAAGCATAATTACCAAAAAGTATTCCAGTGTTTACCCCAATTACCTCTACCAAAAAGCCAACTGAATAAGCAATTGAAAGAAATTTTAAAAAAATAGTAGACTTTTCCGCTTGGGTATACACTACCAATAAAAACATTAATACTAGGGTAAATGGTGTATTTGCAATGAACCATTCTTTACTACTAGTTAACATACCCACAAAGCCAGATAAGTGAAATAACAATGCAATGAATAAAGCAACATTACCGCTTTTAACTCCCAATAATTTTGCTTTTAAATTAGCCATCTATTAAATAACTTTACTAATTAGCGAATTGCTCTTTAATTAAGTTGGCCGTTATTTCCGCACTTTTTAAGCAAAGAGGTATACCCCCACCCGGGTGTACGCTGCCACCTACAAAAAATAAATTTTTATACATTTTACTAAAGTTAGGATGTCGCAGGAATGCCGCCATTTTACTGTTAGAACTTGTGCCATATAACGAACCCATATAAGAATTTGTATTGCTTTCAATAGTTACAGGGCTTAATACTTGTTCTACCTCAATTAGAGTAGCAATGTTTACTTTTAACACTCGCCCAATTTTTCTAATAATATTTTCTCTTGCTTCTTTTATAATTTCTTCCCAGTTTTGCCCATTGTTAGCAGGAGCATTTACCATTACAAACCAATTTTCTTTACCCATTGGCGCTTGCAAATTGGGTTCGCATTTGCTAGTTATATTTATGTAAATGGTGGGGTCTTGGTATAAAGCTTTCTTATCAAAAATGCATTTAAATTCTTCCTCGTAATTATTGCTAAAAAGTATATTGTGTAATTGTAGCTGTGGAAAAGTATAGCTAATGCCCCAATAGAAAATTAAAGCACTACTGCTTCGTTCTTGTTTCAATACTTTATTGGCAGTTAATTGCATACCAAGTAATTTGGAGTAGGTGAAATATACATCCATATTACTTACTACAATATCGGCAGTTTCTACACGGTTGTTTACTTTAATAGCGTTAACAGCATTGCTACTACTCTCAATGGAGCTAACAGTAGAATTTGTATGAAAAACAACTCCTTTCTTTTCTGCTAAGGCCACAAGTGCATTGGTAATACTTATCATTCCGCCTTTGGGGTAGTAAGTACCTTGATTATGCTCTAAGTGGGCAATTAAGCTTAACATACCGGGTGCCTTATATGGATTGCTACCATTATAAGTGGCATATCTATTAAATAATTGCACCGTGTGTGGATGTTTAAAACTACTAGCATTTACCTTGTGTAAGGTGCTAAATAAATGTTTTCCTTTAACCGCACTTAATGCCTTGGATAAAGAAATACTTTTAAGTGTATTGAACTTATGGAGAGAGTAATTCAAAAATATTTTACCTACTTTATTGTATAGTTCCGCTGCTTGAGATAAGTATTTGCTTACTGTGTCTGCATCTTCGCCAAGTTTGTTTTGAAGCTCTTTTACAAACAAAGCTTTGCTAGTAGACGCCTCAATTACAGTGCCATCCTCATAGAAATATTTGCAAGAATATGCTTGGGATTGATAAGAGAAAAATTCTTTGATATTTTCACCTGTTAGCGTAAAGAGTGCCTCAATATTTTCGGGCTGAGTAAACAAACTTGGGCCAGCATCAAAATGAAAACCGCCTTTTTCAAAATGGGTTAGTTTGCCT
>Ga0114942_1000020_pt1 | contig 40410 bp, 37 predicted proteins | sample LowerColdCreek_FD_88674 | JGI IMG/M metagenome (GOLD analysis project Ga0114942, IMG submission 88674) | Groundwater microbial communities from Cold Creek, Nevada to study Microbial Dark Matter (Phase II) - Lower Cold Creek | ecosystem: Environmental > Aquatic > Deep subsurface > Groundwater ... | reverse complement strand
TAACTACTTCATAACAGTAGTACCTGCCGATGGTTCTGCTTCACAAACACAGAAGTTTATTAAGTATTAATCAAACATTACAGTAGGTAAATATTCTTATTGTACATAACACAAATTTCTTAGGCTATTGCTAACAAGCAATAGCCTAAGTTTTTTTAGGTATATGAGTATAGATGCAGAACAATACACTTAGTATAAGTATTATTACCACAATAAATTGGTGTAACCTATAAATTAGCGTAGCCATTACAGCAAAGCATTCTTTATAAATTATTGCCTAAACGCTATCAACAAGTTATGAGGAGGATAGATAAATAATAACAACTTTCTATTAGTTGGTAAATGGCAAAGAAGAAGTAGTGTAAATAGAATAGGGAGCGGTTAGTCCTCCAAGTGTAGTGAAAAAACAATCATCCTACTGTTTAATTTATCAATAGTATTAGAGAACTTTAAGCTCTGATCTCTGCTATGAATATTTGAAAGGCCATTGCAAAATTTTATTTCTGGTGATACGGTTACAAAAGGCAGGTAAAAGTTAAATCCAATACCAACATCAACTCCGTAATCAGTTTTCTTAAGTTTTACTAAGTCCTCCGCATTTCTTGCGGCAGAATTACTTGCTAGGTCATAATCAAGCCTTACGCCACCTAGCATATACACCCTAAAATTATCAATTCTATCGCTGTTGAATTTTATTTGAAAAGGAAAGCTAACAATGGTACTTGGCAATATTTTTTTCTCAATACTTTTTTCATTTCCTAAAGGGTATTTAAGGTTATAAGTAATGGTTCTTGCACCACCAATAATTAGTTGTGGGTTAGCCCTAGCTTCAAAACGCCTACTTAATTTTAAAGTACCCATTAATCCAAGTGCAATGCCACCACCCTTGCCAGGCTCTACGGTGCTAACGCTATCGTTTTGTATAAAATTACCGCTTTTAGAAGTGTGCAGGTAAGAGCTAGTGTAGCCAAGCGTCATACCAAAATAATAAGGCCAATCATCATGGTCGGCTCTATTCATTTCCCTTTGTGCAGTTACTGTATTTGCACCTGCCATTAGCAATAAAAAAATCAATCCTTTGTTCCGCAATACACACAACATATGCCTAAGCTAAGTGGTTTAAAATAGGTATTCGTATAGCCTACCTCGTTCATAATAGTTATAAATTGTTCCCGCTCCGGAAAAGCCTGTACACTTTCGTTTAAGTAAGCGTATGCCTTTTTATTTTTCGAGAATATTTGCCCAATATTAGGGGCTATTGTATTCATATACAAATTGTAGAATGCTTTGAAGCCAAACTGCTTTGGCTTGCTAAATTCTAACACAACCAATTTACCTCCAGGCTTTAACACCCTTAGCATTTCTGCCAAGCCCTTTTGTAAATTTTCAAAATTTCTAACCCCGAAAGCTACCGTAATAGCATCAAACGTGTTATTGGCAAAGTTTATTGTTTCGCTATCACCATTCCGCAGTTCAATACTATTTTGTAAGGAAAGCTTGGCTAATTTATCTCTACCAATATTTAGCATTCCGTCCGATATGTCAATGCCAATAATTTGCTTAGGCTTCAATATTTTTTGTGTTAGTATTGCTACATCGGCCGTACCCGTTGCCACATCTAAAATCATCTGCGGCTTCAAATTTTTGAGCTCCCTAATTGCTTTTTTACGCCATTGAATGTCAATGCCTGCACTTAAAAACCGGTTTAAAAAATCGTACCTAAATGCAATGTTATCGAACATATTAGCTACCTGATCTTTCTTGGTAAGTAGGCTGCCAGCGTCGGGTACAATAGTATCATGTTCATATTTAGCCATAAATGTAAAGATAAGCGGGTTAAAGATGTATGTAATGCTTTAGCATGTTAAAACAGTAAAATAGCCTTTTGGTTTATGTATACGTTTTGTTACAAATTTTCCTTTTCTTAATCATATAATTTGTACTAAACTATTAATATGCTCCTACAACTATTCAACCTTTTTTTACTTGGGCGTATCCCTCGTTACACATCGGGTCGGGCTATCCGCTACAATCTTTTTTATTGCTTAAAAAAGGATTTTCGCTACTATCCCTTACGCAGAAGCCGGCTGCCAATAAGTTATACAAGTTTTTATTGTGGCATTATCACTATTCCGTTCTTTTTTTATGCTTTTTTATAATAAGTGGTTACTAAAAATGGGTTACTTATTTACACAGCCCATATATTGCATTGTATTAGTTATTACCCCAACATGAAATTTCTACACACCATTGCATTATTGTGCTGCTTTATTGCTGCTTCAGCACAAAAAGATACTACCCTACAATCGTTAGAACGCAATATTAGCAAGGCTGCCGATATTAATGCTAAGTTAGATGTGGTTAAAACTTTTATTGAAAAATCAGCACTTTACTATCCCGAAGTTTCAAAAAGTTATATTGATAAATCGCTTTTTTGGGCAGAAGAAAGTAGAGATAGAAATGCCATGATAAAAGCAAGAAGAGTGGCAAGCAACTATTATTTAAGGTATAGTAATGAAAAAAATAAATTTAATAAGGCTAAGCAATTTGCAGATGAGGCAATGAAGCTGCTAAGTTTAGAAGGAGTAAGCTATAAAGAAAAACTTGGTACTAATGCTTTAATGGCTAGTATAAGTTTATACCAAGGTAAAGCAGCCGAGGCATTTGCTTATTATCAAGAAGCCGTGGCCATAGCAAATGAAAGCAATAACGATTCCTTAAAAATACTAAGCTTGCTTGGGTACGGAAATACCTTGCAATATTTCTCCGAAAAAATTAAGGCCTTTAAAAATTTTATTCATGCACAAGAAATTGCGGAAAAATCGAAAGACAAAGCCGTAAAGCAATTATTGTATACGGTATACGGTTCTATGGTAAGCTTTTACAAAAGCATCGAGAATTATGATAAATCTATTGATTATCAGTATAAAATGCTTGCCAATTATAAAACGAATAAGCAGATAGATGAGCAATTGAATACGTTGTATGCCATTGGTGATAATTACAGAGAAGCCAAAAAATATAATGCTGCAAAAGGGGTTTTTGATGCAATGGGTAAGTTAGCGGATAGCGTAAAAAATGCTAAAGAAAAAACAAACTCTAGTATAGGGTATTTGAATACCATATTGGATAGCGATGAAAAAGATAAAGCGCTAGAATATTTAAAAAACCACCCCGATATTTCAGCCGTTTTTCAAAAAATAGGAATGGCTTATATGTTAGATTATGGCTATGCAAATGTGTACCAAAGATTAGAAAAAAAAGATTCCGCAGCCTATTATTATGAAAAAGCATTAGGCCCAATAGAAGCGAAAGCATCCATATTTCAACAAATGGATTTTTATGCTAAATATGCCTATCATTTATATACTGTAGGCAACTATAATAAGGCAATAGCATTTTTAACAAAAGCCAAGTATTATGCTGATAGTACCAAAAATTCTACTATGGCTTTAAGTGTGGTAGACTATTTAGATAGTTGCCATCAAAAAATAGGTGATTATAAATCGGCCTTTTCTTACGCTAGTTTAAAAAATAAAATTAAAGCAGAACTAGATGAAAAAAGCAAGGCCAAAGACTTGCTTACTTTGGAAATAGATACTGAAAATAAGCGGGCCGAAAGGCAGGCAAAGGAAGAGGCTGAGGAAACCATAAAACGCCACAATTGGCAGTATATGGCAATAATTATAGCTATCATTTCCTTATTTAGTTTGCTAGCAGTATTGGGCGTTTTTAACGTATCGGTAAGGTTGGTAAAGGCATTAGGCTTTATTTCATTCATTTTCTTGTTTGAGTTTTTAATACTAATTGCCGATACTTGGATACACCATGCCACACATGGCGAGCCTTGGAAAGTGCTTGCTATTAAAGTGGTATTAATAGCACTGCTAATGCCTTTGCATCATTGGTTGGAACATAAAGCTATTCACTTTATTACCACAAGAAGAAGAAAGGAGGCAATTGTATAGTAATTTATTTTAGAAAAAATAGTTAAGCATTACCAAGCCCTGCGTTAAGGATTGAAGCGGTAGCCCGCAGCCCAACGTAGATTGGGCGAGGACTACAAGCGTAAAGCCTGTAAAAACGCCATAATAACTATTTGCTTTTTACTTCAATATTGCTATATAATTTTAGTTAGCACTTATATTTACCAATAATACATAGCTATATGAAAAATGTAATTTTTATACTCACCTGCTGCCTGCTTTCAGTGAATAGTTATGCACAGCAAGCTACTAGCAATATACAGCCCGGTGCTGCTAATTTTTCAGCTTATTTGAAGCTGCTAAAAGGGAAGAAGGTTGGCGTATTTGCAAACCAAACATCTATGGTGGGCAATACACATTTGGTAGATACTTTGCAGAAATTAGGGGTACAAATAGTAAAAATTTTTGGCCCTGAACATGGCTTTAGGGGCACCGCCGATGCTGGGGAAAAAGTGAGTAGCTATGTAGATAAAGCAACGGGTATTAACGTAATTTCCTTATACGGGAAAAAGCGAAAATTAAATGCAGAGGATGTTGCCGATATTGATATACTGCTATTTGATATACAAGATGTTGGTGTAAGGTTTTATACCTATATATCATCCTTGCAGGAATATATGGAAAGTGCGGTGAGCAATAAAAAGCCATTGATAATTTTAGATAGACCCAACCCGAATGGACACTATGTTGATGGCCCAGTGTTGGACACAAATTATAGAAGCTTTATTGGTATGCAGCCGGTACCAATTGTGTACGGATTAACAATGGGGGAGTATGCAAAAATGTTAGCTGGTGAGGGTTGGCTTAAATTGAATAGTAGCAAGGCTTACAGTGAAATAAGCGAAACTGAATTTTTAATTGATGGCGTTACCATTAAGGTGGTAAAATGTATAGACTATGATCATAAATTGGTGTATAATTTACCAGTAAAACCATCGCCAAATATACCAGATGCTACAACTATACTTTTATACCCTTCTACCTGCTTATTTGAAGGTACAGTATTGAGTGAAGGCAGAGGTACACCACACCCATTTGGTATTATTGGCCATCCAAAATTAACTGCTGCACAATTTGCTTTTACACCCGTTTCAATGGATGGTGCTAAGGAACCAAAATTGAAAAATATACCCTGCTTGGGTTGGAATATTTATGAAAATGCTACAGCAATTAAAAAGCAATTTTATAGGCAAGTGAATGTAGATTATTTGATAGAAGCTTATAAAATGTTTCCTGAAAAAGACAGTTTTTTCTTGATGCCAAAATCGGGGAAGGCTACTGATTATTTCTTTAATAAATTGGCTGGTAATAGTAAATTGATGCAGCAGATTAAAGCAGGAGTATCTAGAGATGCAATTATTGCTAGTTGGCAACCAGCATTAAGCAATTATAAACAAATTAGAAAAAAGTATTTGTTGTACACTGATTTTTAAAGCATGAATAAAGCGGAGTTAAGAATAATTTTTATGGGTACGCCGGCGTTTGCTGTTGCTAGTTTGCATGCCTTGGTTACCAATAATTATAGAGTAGTGGCTGTGGTTACAGCGCCTGATAAGCCTGCGGGGCGTGGCTTGAAACTTACGGAAAGTGCGGTAAAAGAATATGCTGTTAAAAATGGCATACCAGTATTGCAACCAGAAAAGCTAAAGGCCAATCACTTTATTGATGAGCTAAAAAGTTATGAAGCACATGTACAAGTAGTGGTAGCATTTAGAATGCTGCCCGAAGTAGTATGGGCTATGCCTAAGTTAGGCACTATAAATGTGCATGGCTCTTTATTACCAAATTACCGTGGTGCTGCCCCCATTAATTGGGCAATTATTAATGGTGAAAGTGAAACAGGTGTTACCACCTTTAAATTGCAACACGCCATTGATACTGGCGATGTGCTAATGCAGGAGCATATACCAATACCCGAACATATGAATGCAGGAGAGCTGCATGATGTGATGAAAGAAGTGGGTGCAAATGCATTAATAAATACATTAGATGCATTGTTGCAAGATGCATTAATACCAAAGCCGCAACACCAATTAAGTACGCCTACACATGCTCCCAAAATATTTTCAGAAACTTGTGTAATCAATTGGCAGCTAAGTGTGCAACAAGTGTATAATTTTATACGGGGGCTAGCACCCTTGCCAACAGCGTATACTTACTTAGATGGAAAAAAATGCAAAATATTTATTGCCGAAAAAGAGCAGGTAACCCATGATAATATGGGTGGAACTTATGTAACGGACAATAAATCGTTCCTAAAGTTTGCGGCAGCCGATGGCTACATACATGCTTTAGAAGTGCAGGTTGAAGGGAAAAAACGAATGCCAATAGCCGATTTCTTAAGAGGTAATAAATTACAATAAATAAGCTAAATGCTATTCAGGTGTAACCAACTTACTCATAAAAATGCACTGTGATAGAAAATTTTTCAGTAGTTGCACCAACAGCAGCTGCGGCAGCATTACTAATTCTAAATTTTAGCCCATCATTGTCTTTCATATCCTTCATATTCCACAGTACCTTTGCGTAAATAGTTTTATTATCAGCATTGGTTATTTTTACAATTGATCCGGGTACAGCATCATCCATTAGTATATAATATTTGCCATCATTCCAGCCGCTAACCGTTTTAAAAGTGCTACTAATACCAGAAAGATTTGTGAGGGTTCTACCATCCACTTCTTTGCCAAACACGCTTGTGAAAAAGCCGCTGCCAACATAAGTGTTACTAGGTACAGTATTGGCTTCTTGTGTTATAGGTTCTATATTTTTTGCTGGTGTGGCAGCTTCTACACTAGCTGGCTTAGGAATAGGTACGGCGTTAGGTTCTGAATTAATAGTAGAAGGGGCAGTGGTTATGGTTGGTTTATTAACAACTGTGGTATTGGTAGGCGGCGTTAATGTTGGTAAGGTATTTACAGGGCTAGTTTTTCCTTTTGCAGCAATATAGCCTACAATTATTTCCTGGCCAATGGTAATGCTGTTAGTAGATAAATTGTTCCATTGTTGTAGCAATGCTACTGGTACTTTATTGTGATTAACACTTATACGGTAAAGCGATTCCTGTGGGGCCGCAATATGTATTAATGCTACTGCATCCCTTGGTATTGGGTTGGCGGTAACCATATTGCTGTAATTAACCGGTATATTAATTACAGCTTCAACTGCTAGCTGGCTCTTAGCATTCATACCATTAAGCCGCATAATATTACCAACTTGCTGTCCGTAAGTTGTTGCAATGCTACGAAGTGTTTCGCCTTTTTGAATTTTATGTTGTACATAAAAGTTTGGGGCTATACCCATTAACATCAATTTTTCTTGTGCCCGAAGTTGCATGCTGAATAAACTAAAGAAAATATAGGCGAGCAGAATTTTTTGCATGATATGTATTTCAATATTCGAATATCGGTAAAATTATTTTTTTAAAATACGCCATTCTACAGGATAGTAATTGTTCATTCTATTTGAAAGCAGTTTCATCCACCCAAGGCCATAGTTTTTATAAGTAGCCAAAGACCATCCAATGGTGGAGTTACCAAGTAAGTCAACAGTATTTTTCTTTAAAAAATTTATGGCTTGCTCCAATGATAATGAAGTTTGTGGTAAGCATTTTTTATTATAAATGTTGCTAACTGCAAGTTCGTGATGCGGTATTACCTCATTTCTTTTTAATTCGCCAAGGCGAATACCAATTTTTCTTACGTATAAATGTTTTAGTAGCTTACTTATTATTTCTAAAAAAAAAGTGGGAACTGCAATAAAAGTATCTACATGCTTAATATAGCTGTAAACTTTGTTATTTGGTAATAAAAAAGGATCAAACAAAGTAATTTCAGTAGTTGTGGCAAAGGAATTTTTTATTGATGATAAATAGGCCGAATTGGTACTATTATTTTTCGTGAACGCGGTAATAAAAAAGCCTTCGCCTTGTAATTTATTTGGGTAAAAACGATAGCCAACGCCATTTTTATTTGTATTGGTAGTAACAATGCCCCATGATGATGAATGGGTAATAGAAATACTGGTAAGGTTATATTCGGTTAACATCCAATCTACCATTTGCTCATTTTCTTCTACCGAGAAAGAGCAGGTAGCATATAGTAATATTCCGCCTTCTTTTAATGTGGGTAAGGCATCCGCAATAATACGTTTTTGGCGTGCACTACAAAGTTGCACATTAGCTTCACTCCACTCATTTATTGCATTTACATCTCTTCTAAAAAGTCCGCTACCACTGCATGGAGCATCAATTAAAAGTAAATCTACTAGGCTAGGCATTTTGCTAAAAGCAGCAGGATCATTATTGGTTACTACTATATTGCCACTGCCCCATTTTGTAGTATTTTCTATTAAGGTAGCAGAACGTTGCTTAATAACTTCGTTACTAATTATTAAGCCATTGGTAAAATAATCTGCTAGCAGTGTTGTTTTACCACCAGGTGCGGCACACAAATCTAAGGCAATAATTGGGGCTTGCTTTTCTGGGAAAATAGCCGATAAAATATGCCAGATGAACATACTACTTGCTTCTTGCACATAATAAGCACCAGCATGTAGCAATGGGTCTAAAGTAAAGGACGGACGGTTGGGTAAATAAACTCCCTGCTCACACCATTTTACTGCTTTTGTATCAGAAAAAATTGAGGTTGTAGGCGTATGGTTATTAATTTGTTTTTCAGCGTTTATTCTTACTGAAGTTACTATATCCTCTGCGGCATGTGTTTCTAAAAAGCCTTTAGCTTCAAAGCCTGGTGCATTTTCAATTGCGGTAATAAATTGGCTAGGTAACTGCACTACATTTCTATATTTAATGCTTTATTAATTGTCTTATTTTTCTTGCTAATGGTATAAAATACTAAACTAAGTATTGGTATAATTGTAGCATAGGAAACGGTATAAAAAGCCGTTAAATGATAATCGATAAATGCAGATTTAAAGCCAGTGCCATCGCAGGATTGGATGAAGTTATAGGGAAACATTTTTCGTGTAATGGGCGCCGAAATATGGAAGAGTATGCTTAATAATAACCAAAGAAAGCTAGTAAGTATAGTTACAAGTTTCCACACCTTGGAGTAAGCTATTGAAATGCTATTAAGTAATGCCACTAGTTGAATAATAATTAGGTATACGCCAGCACTTATAAGCAACTGTAAAAACGGTAAATAGAACCATTTAATCTCCGCACATAAAAAATAAAAGCCAGGAAAGCCATCTAGTGGTTCAAAGTAAAAAGCCGTAGCAAAAAGTTGATTGAACATAAAAATGGGCAGTATAGTAAGTATTACACCTACTGCTAAATACAAGAAACGAAGTAATTGATTTGGCATCAAAATCTTATTGTAAAATGTTGTTTTACTTTCTGTTCTTTTCTAAAAAAAACTATTCCAATAAAGAATAAATCGATTGTAATAGTAACGCTTCCATGTAATTTAATCTTTGCCCAGGCATCTTCCATTTCTCTACTCCAATGTATATCATCAAAAATAAAAATGCTATCTTCTTTTGCTTTAACAAGCAGCTCTTGAAAATATTTTAGGGTAGGTTTTTCTTTATGGTTACCATCAACAAATGCTAGGTCAACCGAGGGCATTTTTGCTAATACTTCTAAGAGTGTATTATCAAAATTTCCAAGATGCATTTCGATATTGAAAATATTTTGGCCCTCAAAATTTTCTCTTGCCGTTTTAGCCACCATTGTAGAACCTTCCAAAGTGTGTACGTTACTTTTATTATTTGCCTTGGCCAAATAACAGGTAGTAATGCCTAGTGAAGTACCCAACTCAATAATATTTTTTGGTTGGTAATGGGCAGCAATTCTATGCAGTAATTGCCCGTACTTTTTTGGCTTTAGTGCTGTTTTTGCAATACTTTTTACAGATCTGTTTTTTTCATTATTTACTACGCTTCCTGCGCCAAAATCTTGTATTTGTAATAGGGTTTTATTCTTGAATAATTGCTTTCTAAGTAGCTCTACATTTTCATACGCTGGGTAGCTTTGTGCATCGTTTAGCACTTTGGTAATAAAATTGTAAACAAATGGAGAGTGTGTGCCATGCCCTTTGCCATTACTGCTTGTGAAGTAATACCGTAAATATTTTTTAAGTAGTGTAAATTTTGAAAACATAATGCTTAGCACGAAATATTAGTAGTGAAAATTAGTTTCTATTCCAGACTTCAAAGCAATAATTGTATGCATGTTTTGCATCTGCTTGGTAGTCTTCTTTTTTTACAAGGGTAAACTTTTTTGTGTCAATGGATGGAAAAAAAGCATCCGCATCCGCAAAGTTTGCAGCTACTTTAGTTACATATATAGTATCTGTAATACTTATAGCTTGTTGGTATATTTCAGCCCCGCCAATAACCATGCATTCATTGTAATTCTCTGCTTTGGCAGTGGCTAATGCTGCTTCTAAACTATTTACTACAAGTGCTCCTGCTATTGCTAGGTTTTTCTGTCTTGTTATTACAATATTTAATCTACCCTTAAGTGGAATTCCTTTTAACGAATCGAAAGTTTTTCTGCCCATAATAACGGGTAGGCCCCAAGTAATATTTTTAAAGAACTTCATATCGTTAGGAAGTCGCCACAATAAATCGTTGTTTTTTCCTATTGCTTGGTTTTCGGCTGTTGCAACCACTATAGCTATTTTCATAAGTATTATTTATACCGCTACAGCAGCTTTTATATGTGGGTGAGATTGATAGTTTTCTAAAATAAAATCTTCGAAACTAAATGAGAAAATATCTTGTACTGCCTTGTTTAAATGCATTGTGGGCAAGGGGTAGGGGGCTCTTGTTAACTGCTCTTTTGCTTGTGCTACATGGTTGCTATATAAATGAACATCGCCAAAGCTATGAATGAATTCGCCAACTTGTAAGTTGCACACTTGGGCAATCATCATGGTTAACAATGCATAAGATGCAATGTTGAATGGTACGCCCAAAAACACATCGGCACTACGTTGGTATAATTGACAACTTAATTTTCCATTGGCTACATAAAACTGAAATAAGGCATGGCAGGGCATTAATGCCATTTCACTTAACTCGCCAACATTCCAAGCACTCACAATCATTCTTCGGCTATCGGGGTTGGTTTTTATTTGTTGTATTACTTCTGTAATTTGATCAATTGTTTTTCCATTAGCGCCTTGCCAACTACGCCATTGCTTTCCATAAACTGGGCCTAAATCTCCTTGTTCATTTGCCCATTCATCCCATATTTTTACCCCATTTTCTTGTAAGTATTTTACATTAGTATCTCCCTGCAAAAACCAGAGCAGTTCATGTATAATACTTTTTAAATGTAGTTTTTTAGTGGTAACCATAGGAAAGCCATCTGCCAAATTAAAACGCATTTGGTAGCCGAAGCAGCTAATAGTTCCCGTACCAGTTCTATCTTGCTTAACTGCTCCGTTTGTTAATATATGTTCTAGTAATGTATGGTATTGTTGCATGAAATAATAAGGATTAAAATACTGCTTACTTGCTTATAAAATGCCTATTGCTATTACAGAGATAGCATTATCCATTCTTTGTTTTTTGGCGTTTCCAAGTATCCGTTCTTCCAAGCATGCTAAAACCTATAAAGCCTCTAACATCAATAGTATTTGCATCTATCATGGTAATTTTGCAGCTATAATCTTTACCGTTTTTAGGGTCGTATACTTTACCATTTTCCCATAGATTGGTTTTTATAAAATCAAAATTTCTAAGATTAATTAATCCAATAATTGGCTTTGTTCTTAAGGCTTCATTTGGGTTTTTACTATCTACTTTTGCAATACCTGTGTTTGGGTCTATTGGCTCAGCTAGCCACACAATTTTTCCAAAGTATTTGTTGTTAGTTTTATATATTTCTACAATGGCATTTCCATTGCCCGTTTTCCAAAATCCAATAATTGCGTCTTGGGCATAGCTACCTACAGTTGTAATTAAAAGCAAAGCAGTAAAGAAAAATTTTAGTGCATCTTTTTTCATTGTATTCCTTTTGTATTGGTGTAATATAACAACTGCTAGTTAACAGTTATATTGTTTTAAAAGTAAAAATAAGTGGTTATAGCAATACATGCGTTTGCTTTATTACACCCATAACGAATACACTTTGAACATGACCTAAATTTTCCGCCTGGCTTAATTTATTTACATGAAAATTATAGTATGCGTCCATGTTTTCTGCTACAACCTTAAGCATAAAGTCAAATTCACCCGAAATGCTGTAGCATTCCATTACCTCTGGCAAATTATTTATGTGGTTGATAAAGCTACTTCCTGCTTTTTTATCATGTTGTTTTAACGATACATAGCAAATAACCATTAGCCCTTTTTTCAATAATTTATGGTTAAGTAAGGTTGCGTATTGCGTAATTACCCCTTTTTCTTCTAGCCTTTTAATCCTTTCGTATACGGGTGTGGTGCTTAGGTGAATGTTTTCAGCAATTTCCTTTACCGTTACTTTGGCATTGTTTTGCAATAGTTTTAAAATGGCAAAGTCTTTCTCATCCAATATTAATTGCTCATTGGTGGTTTGTTCTTTTATCATTGCTTTTACATTGTATTTTTAGATTTTTATTCTACTTATAACCCAATTTGTAGTGCTAATTTACTAAAATTAATAAATATAGTATTTGTTTATGCTGCTAGTGTAATTTCGCAACTTAACAATTAATCATATGTCTACACTTTCAAACACATTAGATTTTGCTTTGCCGTATAAGGTAAAGGATATGAGCCTTGCAGAATGGGGCCGTAAAGAAATAAGATTAGCCGAGGCCGAAATGCCTGGTTTAATGGCTATACGTGCCGAGTATGGCGCTGCCCAACCATTAAAAGGTGCCCGTATTGCTGGTTGCTTACACATGACCATTCAAACAGCTGTACTTATAGAAACTTTAGTAGCCTTGGGTGCTGAGGTTAAGTGGAGTTCTTGTAATATTTTTTCTACGCAAGATCAGGCCGCTGCTGCTATTGCCGCTGCTGGTATTGGCGTATATGCTTGGAAAGGCCAAAGCCAAGAAGAGGCTGATTGGTGTATTGAGCAAACCTTATTTTTCGGTAGCCAAGATAAGCCTTTGAATATGATATTGGATGATGGTGGCGATCTTACCAACATTGTTTTTGATAAATACCCTGAGTTAATACAGCACGTTAAAGGGCTGTCGGAGGAAACTACCACTGGCGTTCACCGCTTATATGAGCGTATGGCAAAAGGTACTTTACCAATTCCGGCTATTAATGTAAATGATAGTGTTACAAAATCTAAATTCGATAATAAATACGGTTGTCAAGAGTCTTTGGTTGATGCTATTCGTAGAGCAACCGATGTAATGATGGCTGGTAAAGTTGCCGTTGTTGGTGGTTATGGCGATGTGGGTAAGGGAAGCGCTATGAGCTTACGTGGTGCAGGTTGCCGTGTTATTGTAACAGAAATTGATCCTATTTGTGCGCTACAAGCAGCTATGGATGGCTTTGAAGTTAAGCCTATGGCAAAAGCTGTTGCCGAGGCTGATATTATTGTAACCGCTTCTGGCTGTAGAGATTTAATTACTGAAAAGCATTTCAGATTAATGAAGGATAAAGCTATTGTGTGCAATATTGGCCACTTTGATATTGAAATTGATATGGCTTGGTTAAATATTAATTACGGACATACCAAAGACACCATTAAGCCACAGGTTGATTTATACAATATTGATGGTAACGATGTAATTATTTTGGCTGAAGGTCGCTTGGTAAATCTTGGTTGTGCAACTGGTCACCCAAGTTTTGTAATGAGTAATAGCTTTAGCAATCAAACTTTAGCACAAATAGAGTTATGGCAAAACCATACTAACTATGAAAATAAAGTATATGTATTGCCAAAGCATTTAGACGAGAAAGTTGCTTTCTTACACCTTGCTAAGGTAGGTGCTGAGTTAGATGTACTTACTACTGAGCAAGCTGCTTATTTGGGCATACCGCAAAATGGTCCTTTTAAAAGCGATATGTACAGATACTAATAAATTCTGGTTCATTTTATTTAATCCCATCAGGCATTGCTTGGTGGGATTTTTTTTACCTGTTTTCTTCTATTCATTTTTCAATAACTGACCAAATTAATGTAAATTCAGTCAGTATAATGACCAAATTAACGTAAAATTGGTTTTTTTCTTCCATTTTGGCTAATTAATTTGAGAGAAATTTAATACAAATAGTAACTGAACTGACTAAATTAATGTAAATTTGGTCAGTATAACAACCAAATTAACGTAAAATTGGTTGTTATTACTTATTTATGGATTTGCAACGACTTTTATACAATACCATTTACCAAAAAATTGGTCAGCAAAAAGTAATAATTATTTACGGCACCAGAAGAGTGGGTAAAACCATTTTAATGGAGCAAATAGCAAACGCTTACCCCAATAGCAGCATTAGCTTTAATGCGGAAGATGGAGACGATGTAGCCAAACTGGCCAAACGAACCATTGCTAATTACAAAGCATTAATTGGCGATAAAAAAATTGTGTTAATAGATGAAGCCCAGCAAATACCAGAAGTGGGAAAAGTGCTAAAATTAATGATTGATGGAGTTAAGGGTATAACCATAATAGCCTCTGGCTCATCTAGTTTCGACTTAATAAATAAAGCAGGAGAGCCTTTAGTAGGTAGAAGCTACAGCTACCAACTTTTTCCCATAGCTCAATGCGAGTTAAAAGAAGATATGTTAACCGCTTACCGACAGTTAGAAGAACGCTTGGTATATGGCAGTTATCCAGAGTTATGGCATTTGCCCAACTTGGCAGATAAAGAAAACTATTTACGAAACCTAGTTCAGGGCTATTTATTGAAAGATATTTTTCAGTTTAAAGATGTAAGAAATGCCGATAAAGTTTTTCAGCTGTTAAAATTATTGGCTTACCAAGCCGGTAGCGAGGTATCGTTAAATGAGTTAGCCAATACATTGGGTATTAATAAGCTTACGGTAGAGCATTATTTAGATTTACTAACAAAAGTATTTGTTATTTATAGCCTTAGTGGTTATGGCGGCAACCTTAGAAAAGAAGTAGTAAAAACCAAAAAATGGTACTTTTATGATAACGGCATAAGAAATGCAATAATTAACGATTTTAAGCCCATTCAAAATAGAAACGATGTAGGTATTCTTTGGGAGCAATACGTACTAAGCGAAAGGCAAAAAAGAAATGCATACAATCATTATCAACCAAGCTATTTTTTTTGGCGTACTTACGACCAGCAAGAAGTAGATTTTATAGAAGCCAATGGCGATGAAATAGCTGCAATTGAGTGCAAATGGGGTAATGCAAAGCGTAAGGTGCCAACAGCATTTGCAAAAACGTATGCTAATGTTCCTTTCACATTTATTGATAAAGACAATTATTTTTCCTACATCCATTAACACAATAACCTATATGCTGTTATTGAGTTAATTGTATAAATGGTAATGCTAGCATATTGGCAATACAATAATTTTGAAAAATGAAAATGAAAGTACTTTCTACCGTTGTTCTGCTAAGCTGCTTATTATTGGCTTGCGAAAAAAACATAAATCTAAATGTAGAGGGGCAATCATCTAAATTGGTGGTAGATGCGGAAATAGAAACCGGCTCACCAGTGCAAGTGGTACTTACAAAGTCGTTTGGTTATTTCAACACCATTTCACCCGCATTGCTAACCACTTTATTTGAGCGTAATGCCACGGTAACCATTTCTAATGGTGCCAAAACGCATCAATTAAGGGAAATTGGCGTACCAATAGGGCAGGGGAATTTGGTTTATTTCTATACCAACGATCCATTAAATGCAGGAACTGCTTTTGTGGGTGAGGAAGGTAAAGTATACACACTATCTATTAAAACTATTGACGGAAAGCAATACACCGCTACCACACAAATACCTAAATATGTAAAAACGTTAGACTCACTTTGGTGGCAAAAAGCACCCAATAACCCAGATACTACAAAATTAATTGTGCAAGGACGATTCACTGATCCGCCGGGCTTCGGAAACTATTTACGCTACTATATGAAGCTAAATAGTGAAGCTTTTTTTCCAGGCTACAACTCGGTATTTGACGATCAATTTGTAGATGGTACCTCCTACAATGTACAGCTACCAAAAGGCTTTGATAAAACCAGACCAATTGATAGTGTAAAAGCAACAAGAGATGAGGATGAATTTTTTAAAAGAGGCGATACCGTATCGGTAAAATTTTGCAATATTGATAAAGCCACTTACGACTTTTGGCGCACTTGGGAGTATAATTACCAAAGTTTGGGAAGCCCTTTTGCATCACCAGTAAGGGTTATTAATAATATTCAAGGCGATGCTTTAGGCAATTTTAGCGGATATTCATTTGGCGTAAAAACAATAATTATTCCCAAATAAATTACAAATAATTGGCAATCTGCATGTAGCAACATGCAGAATAGTACATTTGGTATTCAACCCTTATTATCATTACAATTTATGGAAGCAAGCGAAAAAGTACACTGCCTTATAATAGGTAGCGGCCCAGCCGGATACACAGCAGCAATATATGCTGCAAGAGCTAATATGAAACCCCTTTTATACCAAGGAATTCAGCCCGGTGGGCAATTAACCATTACTACCGAAGTGGAAAATTACCCTGGCTACCCAGATGGAATTCAAGGACCAGAAATGATGGTACATTTTGAAAAACAAGCCCAAAGAATGGGTGCTGATATTAGGTATGGTTTGGCAACAAAGGTTGACTTTTCCACTAGCCCTAAAAAAGTATGGATTGATGAAGAAAAACTAATAGAAGCCGATGCCGTAATAATAGCTACTGGCGCATCTGCAAAATGGCTTGGGCTACCAAGTGAGCAAAGGTTAAATGGCTATGGCGTAAGTGCTTGTGCAGTTTGTGATGGCTTTTTCTTTAAGGGTAAAGAAGTAGCTATTGTTGGTGCTGGCGATACTGCCTGCGAAGAAGCAATATACTTAAGTAAATTGGCCACTACTGTACATATGATTGTACGTAAAGGTGAGGATGGTATGAAAGCCAGTAAAATAATGCAGGATAGGGTAAAAAGTACGCCAAATATTACAATATACTGGAACAGCGAAACTGAAGAAGTACTTGGCGATAAAAAAGTAGAAGCGGTACGTATAAAAAATATTGTTACCAACACTTTACAAGATGTGCCAGTAAGTGCTTTTTTTGTGGCAATTGGTCATCAACCCAATAGTGGAATTTTTGCCAATTTCTTACAGTTTGATGAAGCAGGATACATAATTACCACACCAGGCACAAGCAAAACCAATATTGAAGGCGTATTTGCCTGTGGCGATGTGCAAGATAAAATATACCGCCAAGCGGTAACAGCTGCGGGCAGCGGCTGTATGGCAGCACTTGATGCGGAGCGTTATTTAAGTGCGGCAGGATTGGCGTAAATAACATTACAATTGTTGGCCGATAGGTACTTTAATCTATCGGCTTTTTCTTTGGAATAATTATTGCCACTATTCTGCAAAAACTCATTAGCCTAATTAATGCTTTCTATTCATTTACATAACTTACTATTTGTATGCACACACGGTGTGTATGAAGCAGAGTATGCAGTTAATAATAAGTTTGAAGTTAATATTGATGTTAGCTATCTACCTGAGCAGAGAATAATAAATAGCTTGTCGGAAACCATTAACTACGCTTCCATTTATACTATTACTAAAAAAATAATGTTGCAGCATACGCCGTTGTTAGAAACACTAGCTATGGATATTGCTTATAACATTCAAGCAGCTTTTTCAAATATTGTAACAATTAATGTATCCATTAAAAAGTTGCACCCACCAATACCTGCATTCATAGGTTCGGTAGGGGTATCATTTACCCTTAAAAATGCATAATAATTCATGAGAAAACTGATTTACCTTCTTGTTATAGTTTTTATAAACTTAAACTCCTACGCTCAAGTAAATGCTACGCTACAGCAGGCACAAAACTTTGAAAGGCAATTAAAAGAAGATGCTGCTTTAGAAAAGTATAAAGAAGTTATAGCAGCCGATGCAACACTATTACCTATAATGGTAAAATGTGCCGAATTAAGTGCATCAATTGGTGCTAGGGCAAAGGATAATGTAAATAGGAAAAACTACTACGAAGCGGCACTGGCATATGCTAAAAAAGCTTATCAGCTTGATGCTAATAGTTACTTGGCTAATTACGCCATGGCTATGGCTTGTGGAAAAATGACAGAAGTAACAGAGGAAAATAAAGCAATTGTAGCTTACGTAAAAGATGTGAAAGAGTATGTAGAAAAAGCAATTGCATTAAACCCCAATGACCCAAAAGTGAATTATACTTTAGGCAAATGGCATTGGGAAATGGTAACCCTTAATTGGGCCAAAAAAGTTGCCGTAAAAGCATTGTATGGTGGCTTACCAAAAGGGGATATTAATACCGCCATTAGTTACTTTGAAAAGTGCAGAAAGCTAGATATGTACTTTGTGGTAAATTATTTAGAGCTTGCTAAGGCTTATAAATACGATAATAAACCAGCTAAGGCAATAGAAATCTGTAATATTCTGGTAAAGCTACCTTTAAGAACAGCAAATGATGCATTGTACAAAGAAGAGGGTAAGGCCTTACTACAAAGCTTGTTATAAAACAATAATATAAAACCAAAAAAATACAATGGAGTTACAACAACAATTTGAAGCGGCAGTTGCCAATAGCAAAACACTTAGTGAAAAGCCAGGTAACGAAACATTATTACGCATTTATGCATTGTATAAGCAAGCTACAATTGGCGATAATACAGATGAAGCGCCAACTAATCCGTTTGACTTTGTTGCAAAAGCAAAGTACAACGCTTGGGAAGAACTAAAGGGAACAAGTAAAGAAAATGCTAGCGAGCAATACATAAAACTAATAGAAAAATTAAAGGGTTAACTAAGAAAAAAAGAAAGTTTATTACCTTAAAGTTTGATTAAGAAGCGGCGAAAAAGCAATTTTTGTAGCCGTATGCGACAAAATGCAAAAAATTCTTGTATATTCGCTACGGTTTTTCATAGGATATTGGATTTTAAAACGGGGTGGGATTTTAATCCGAGCCCCTTTTTTTATGCCTGTACTTTCTCACTATTAAAATGATTGTACACTATTGTAGCCTTACTTAACCCTACAATTTCTGAAAGTGCCTCTATATCTTTTTCGGCAATATTTTTTACACTTTTAAAAGCTTTTAGTAACGAAGTAGCTGTATTTTTTCCAATACCATTTATATCTTCTAACTCATTTTTAAAAGTGCCTTTGCTTCGTTTGTTTCGGTGAAAAGTAATACCAAAGCGGTGCACCTCATCTCTAATAAAGCGAATTAGTTTTAGCGTATCGCTATCCCAATCTAGTTTTAAAGATTCGCTTTTTCCTGGAAAAAATATTTCTTCTTCATTTTTTGCAAGCCCTACAACGGTAAGTTTACCTACTAAGTCAAGCTTTTTAATACTTTCCATAGCTGCACCAAGTTGCCCTTTTCCTCCATCAATTATTACTAATTGGGGTAAAGGTTGGTTTTCGTCGGTTAACCTTTTATACCTTCTATATACCACCTCACTCATAGTTGCAAAATCATTAATACCCTCAACAGTTTTTACATTATAATGCCTATAATCTTGTTTACTAGGTATGCCATCTTTAAAACATACCATTGCACTAACGGGGTAACTTCCTTGAAAATTACTATTATCAAAACATTCAATATGCACGGGTGCTTCGGTTAGTTGTAGTTCTTTTTGTAATTGGTAAATTACCTTTTTTTTCTCCATATCCGATTTGCCCTCAAGTTTCAATACTTTTTTCTGCTTTAGCTCTAGTTGAAAGTAGTTTACATTTTTCAACGATAAATCTAATAGCTTCTTTTTATCCCCCGATTTTGGAACGGTTACCGTAACATTACTTAACGGAAAATCAATTGGGTATGGAACTATTATTTCGGTGGCCATACTATTAAAATTCTCTCTTAACTGTGCAATTGCAAAAAGCAGGGTATCTTCCTCAGTTTCTTCAATATTGGTTACCAATTCCACGGTATGTGTGTGTACAATAGTGCCATTTTGCACCATCAAATAATTTACATAAGCAGTTTCAAATTCCTTTATTATTGAGAATACATCTAAATTGGTTAAATGGCTACTTACAATAATACTTTTAGCCTGGTAGTTTTCTAAATGTTCTAGTTTCTTTTTTATTATTTCAGCTTTCTCGAATTGTAAGTCCGCAACATAATTGCCCATTATATTTTTATACTGCTGAATAATTGGTGAAAGATTACCTTTTAGTAATTGTCTTATTTGTTGCAATCCGGTTTGGTATTCTTCTTCAGTTTGTAGTGCTTCGCATGGGCCTTTGCAATTACCTAAATGATATTCAAGGCACACTTTAAATTTTCCCCGCTGTATATTATTTTGCGTAAGTGGTAACTTGCAGGTTCTAAGAGGAATGTATAATTTTATGAAATTTATTAAGTCTCTTACCTTTCCGGATGATGTAAAAGGCCCTAAATACTCACCATCATTATACTTTTTTCTTGTAAGAAAAACCCTAGGAAAAGGCTCTTTCTTTATTACAATGTATGGGTAGGTTTTATCGTCTTTTAAATTAATATTGTATTTTGGTTGGTATTGTTTTATTAGGGCATTTTCTAATAAAAAAGCATCTTGTTCACTGTCAACGATTGTGAATTCTATTTTTCTAATGCGTTGTACCAGTTCATGTGTTTTATAGCTATTATTATTTTTATTAAAATAGCTAGCTGTCCGTTTTCGTAAGTTTTTTGCTTTGCCCACATATATCAATACTTCGTCCTCGTCAAAATATTTATAAATGCCTGGGTTGGTGGGAATGTTTTGGCTTATATGTTGGTATTCTAAATGAGTCATAGATTAGCTACAAATTTGCTGTTGCTTTGTTCCACACAATGATATTTAACGCTTTGTAAATTTCCCCATTTTTTTTGGTAATTGTTTTGTTAATCATAATGCTTTCATTGGCTTTTAAACCCATTTTTATTTCACAATCTTCTTCCTCATTTTTCTGCCAAGCATTTATAAATACCCTTTGTACCTGCTTACTTTCTTCGCCAATTATTATAGATATCTGCTGTACAGGCAGTGCATTATTGGTGCAGGTATAGCTAAGTGTAATAGTATTATTAGCGTAGTTGCCAAAGCTAGTTTCTTTATAATACTGCCTATTAATACTATCGTTAATGCTATTGGTAAGCAGTATTTTAGACCAACTTGCAAAGTCTGTTTTGCTTAGCGGCACTGAGTCTTGTTGGTTATTGCTATTTGTAATTTTATAAATGTAGTAGGGCGTTTCGAGCACTTCATTTATTTGTGCTTTTAGGTAACTATTCAAGTCAAAATAGTTGGCAGTATCTGTTATAATAACGCTACTGGTTGTTGGGTTATTATTGCTTTTACAACTGTGTACAAGTAATAAAGTTAGTATTAGCCAATACGAATGTTTACGGTGCATCCGACAAAAATATTGTAAATAAATGATTAGGGGCAGGGTGTGAAAAGCTAGAAATTACGGGTAATGCCTAGTTTCATACCAAAGTCGAACAAATGTTCCCGAATAGGGTAGGTATTGTTAAAAGATGGTAATTGTTGGTAACGAAATTGTGGACCAATTTGCCAGCTATATCCATTTTTTTTAAACTGTAAATAAGTTTCAATGGAGGAGTTGATGTTAAAATTCCGCATTAGGCTTTTACCATTTGCATAATTTTTGTAATCAGATGTTATTAGAAAAGGATTTTTATCTAACACGTAAGTTGGCTGCACTGCACCTGCTATATGCAAGGCAACTTTTTTATTTTCAATGGCTATCCAATCTAACCCCACGGGTATTGATATTTCATAATATTTATTGCTAATATTTATTGGCATGCCACTATTACTTGCAGTTCTAAATTGAGATATTACGTTTACCGTAGCCGTTTGCGATCCGTTGTTTAAGGTAATGGAGCTTGGCTCATATTGATAGCCATAAGTTTGTATGGTATAGCGCCTTAAGTTGAACTGCAATCCTGATTTTACAGAAACCCGATCATTTACCTTATAGCCAACGGAGATACCCATTTCTAGGCCTAGAGCCGGACGATGCTTAACTACTTGGTTAACATCTATATTATTGAAATTAGCAGATGAAGTAGAAATGAAATTAGGAGGGTTGGCGGCAGACTTGTTATTAACATCTATTAACCTTCTATAGCTAATAGAGGGGGTAAAGTAGAACCCTACATTCCAGCGCCTAGTTTTTGTAACCGAGTGTTTGTTGTAACCGGTGTTATTACTATTTTCAACTTCGCTTTTTGGCTCCGCTAGGTTGCTAAAATCGGCTTTTATATTATTTATTGGCTCCTCATTAACCTCGTTTTTACCATCATTATCATTAACCGTTTTTTCACTTATTAACGGTACATTTTCATTAATTGTTTTAGTATCCTTTTGCTTAACTAATGCATTGTTGCTACTAATGGTTATGTCGTTTTCCGTAGCATTATTGCTAGCAATTATTGTATTGCTTCTAGTAGTTGCTTGGTTGCTATACTCAGTAATTAGTACCTGCTCAGGCACTTCATTAATATGCTGAATGCTTAGTGGTTTTAAGGTTTTATTGGTAAATACTTGTTCTAGCAGGGTACTATTATTAGCATCCGATGGCTTGGTACTGATTGCTTGTACTGCAGGTATAATTTTTGGTAAAGCAACAAGTTTTTGCTCGTTAAAAATAAACGTAGTTACAGATAGACAAGCAATAATAATAAAACTAATAATACCCAATGCTGGCCACCTTTTTTGTCCATGCAGTTGTTTGTGAATGTTATTCCACACCTCATCAGATGCATATATTTTATGCTGTTCTGTTTCCTGAATTAGGAAGTCCTGAAATTCTTTATCTGATTCTGGGAAATGCATGTTTGGTTATATTACTTATTTCTAAGTGCAACTGCCCATTGATTGTTTTGAGTGGGCATATCAATAATTTTTTTCTTTATTAAAATGGTTTCAAGTAGTGTTTTGGCTCTAGTGTATTGGCTTCTGCTAGTGCTTTCTTCAATATCAAGCATTTGTGCAATTTCTTTATGGCTAAAGCCCTCAATAGCATATAAGTTAAGCACCGTTCTGTAACCTATCGGAAGCAATTTTATACTTTCTACCACTTGCTTAGCTTGCATTATATTGGGTATGCTGGGCTCTTTAATCACTAATTCATTCGCCGCTGTAATTTCTACACTCTCATTAAATTTTTTATTCTTTTTAAGAATATTAATGCAGGTATGTATTACTATTCTTCTCACCCAACCCTCAAATGATCCTTGATTTTTAAAAGTATGCACCTGTGTAAATACTTTTATAAACCCTTCTTGAAGCATATCTTCCGCATCCTCTCTACTATTGCCATATCTATAACATATTGCCAGCATTTTGGGGCTGTATCTATTATACAGTTCCCTTTGCGCCAAAGGATGATTTTCCTTGCAACCATTAATTAATGCAGCATCTGTCATTGTGTGGATAATAATATCCTTGAAATTAGACAATTTTATTTGCAAAAGGCTGCTTAGCTTAACAATTTGATTAAAAAGAAACAATGTTGCATTTAATTGGAAATTTGTACTTGATAGGCTATTTTTGCAACAAAGTATCAATAGTATGCGTAGAATATTACGGTTCAAAACTCTCTTTTTTTTAGTACTGCTTTCACTTAACAGTACGTTTTCATTAGCTAAAAATCCTATTACGCCATCAAAATTTTCATTAGAAGGAAAAGTGGTTAGCAAAAAAACAGGAAAAGCAATTGAAGGCGCCTCGGTAACACTACCTGAAATGAAGCTGGCAAGTATTTCCAAAGCCAACGGAAATTTTGCTTTTAATAGCTTGCAAAAGGGTAGTTACTTATTAGAAATTTCAATGGTTGGTTATGAAACAAGTTTTCAGCAAATAAACTTAGTAGGTAATAATAATACAATAGTAGCACTTAACGAAAGTGTGGTAGAGCAAGAAGGCGTAACGGTTACTGGTGTTGCTTCTGCTGTTAGGTTAAAACAAAGTATTCAACCCATTAATATTGTGAAACGCTCCCAATTAATGCAAACCAGTAATGAAAACTTAATGAGTGCCTTGGCTAGTAAGGTGCCTGGGCTTAATGTGCTAACAACTGGGCCAGCAATTGCAAAACCAGTTATTAGGGGTTTGGGCTACAACCGAGTGGTGGTTATTAACGATGGGGTAAGGCAGGAAGGGCAACAGTGGGGTGATGAACATGGTATTGAAATAGATGAATATAGCGTACAAAAAGTAGAAATACTTAAAGGCCCTGCAAGTGTAATGTATGGCAGTGATGCTATGGCTGGTGTTATAAATATTATTAGTAATCAGCCGGTAGAGCAGGGTACTGTAAAAGCCAACTTAATGGGCACAGCCAATGGTAATAATAATTTGCAAGGTTATAGCGGTAATATAGCTGGGCATTTGAAAAACGGATTTAGCTGGAATGTGTATGGTACTTATAGAAAAGCAGCCGATTATAAAAATAAATACGACGGTTATGTACTTAATAGCCGATTTAATGAGCAGAATTTTGGTGGTTATGTAGGGTTAAATAAATCTTGGGGATTCAGCCATTTTATATTTAGTAAAACAAATCAAAATTTTGGATTAATTGAAGGCGAAAGAGATGATGCAACAGGCAATTTTATTATTGATGGCGGTGGGGTAAATGAAAGAGTAGCCGTGGATGCAGACTACAAAAATGCACAATTACAAATTCCAAAGCAGAATATACAGCACACAAAATTTGCGATAGATAATAGCATTTTAATAGGCAAAGACAGGCTTGAACTTAACCTTGGCTACCAAAGAAATGAGCGTAGAGAGTATGGAAATCCGGATGATGCAAATGAAATAGGATTATTCTTTGATTTAAGTACCATTACTTACACTGCAAAATACCATTTAGCACAGAAAAATGGATGGAAAACTTCATTCGGTGTTAACGGTATGCAACAGCAAAATAAAAATAGAGCAGAAGAAGTGTTAATACCTGCTTACAAGCAAACAGATATTGGAGGATTCGTATATACAAGTAAGAACTTTGGGAAGAACACTACCGTTTCGGGCGGTGTAAGAATGGATAATAGGCAGGTGGCAACAGATGAGTATTTTGAAGGAGCCGATATTAAGTTTAGTGCATTAAGCAAATCTTTCAGCAATATTAGCGGAAGCATTGGCGTGGCACATAATATTGGCGATGCACTTATATTTAAAGCCAATATTGCCAGAGCATTTAGAGCACCAACTGTTAGCGAACTATCAAGCAACGGTGCACATGAGGGCACTAATAGATATGAGTACGGAACAGATAATTTAAAATCGGAAACAGCACTACAATTTGATGCTGGGTTAGAATGGAATACCCAACATATTAGTGGTAGGTTCAATGCATTTTATAACCATATTAATAATTATATTTTTTATAACAAATTATCTAGCGTTGCCGGTGGTGATTCTTTGGTAAATGTTGATGGTGAAGATATTATGGCCTTTAAGTTCAACCAACATAATGCTGCATTATACGGCTTTGAAGCTAGTATTGACATACATCCGCACCCGCTAGATTGGTTGCATATTGATAACAGCTTCTCTTACGTTAGAGGTACTTTTGACACAAAGTTTGAAGGCAGTAATAATATTCCATTTATACCTGCTGCAAGGTTGTTAACCGAAGTAAGGGCAGATATTAAAAGCTTTGCAAATTTTGCAAAGAATGGTTATTTGAAGTTAGTAGTAGATAATACTGGTGCTCAAAACAATGTTTTTAGTCCGTTTGATACTGAAACCACTACAAAGGGTTACACACTACTTAATGTTGGTTTTGGGGCAGATGTTGTAAGTAAAAAGCAAACTTTATTTTCAATAAATGTGTTTTTAAATAATATTACAGATGTTGCGTATCAAAACCACCTGAGCCGTTTAAAGTATACTGGCCCTAATATGGTTACTGGCAGAAACGGTGTATTTAATATGGGTAGAAATATTGGGGTAAAAGTGAATGTGCCCTTGCAATTTACTGTAAAAAACTAATAGATAGTTTTAATAAAATAGGGTTGCTCAAAATTATTGAGCAACCCTATTTTGCTTTAAAAGAACATGCAATTATTCAGGCATAAAGGTTACATATTTGTACACATCTGCAAGTGGAATATTGCAACTTAAAGCCGAAAGATTAATGCTATCTTCCATGTTTTCGTACACTTCATAAGTAAAAATTGCTTCATCGTCCGTTCTTCCATATACTTCAACAAATGGTTCCTTCTGAGAAACTAATAAATAGTAACGAAGTGTTGGTATTTTTCTATACTGTGCTAATTTTATAGATCTATCGTAGTTCTCTGTGGAGGCAGAAAGTACTTCAACTATCAGGGAAGGTTTAGTTACTACATATGCATCATTATCTTCTTTATCACAGGTAAGTAATACATCTGGATACACATAATAATTTTCTTTTTGTAGTTGCAGCTTTACATCATTAAAAAAAGTTTCACATCCTTTATGTCCAAATTGGTTGCTTAATATAGTACTAATATTAAGCCCAATTTTATTATGATTTTTAGTACCGCCTGCCATTGCAAATACTTCACCATTCCAATACTCGTGGCGTATATTGGTTTCTTTTTCTAAAGCTAAATATTGCTGATAGCTGTAGACAGTATTTTGTATTGCTGTTTCCATTGTTTAAAATTAAAGCTTTATTCGCTATTCTAAATGTATAGGGTTGTTATACCAAAGGCTTTCTTTCGCCAATTTGTTGCCGCCACATTGCATAGTACAAGCCTTTCTCTGCTAATAACGCTTGGTGATTACCCACCTCAGTTATTGAACCTTTCTCTAACACATATATCCTATCTGCATGCATAATTGTACTTAGCCTATGTGCTATAAGTACAGTTATTTGTTGTTTTTCGGTAGAGATATTTTTTATAGTATTAGTAATTTCATCTTCAGTAATAGAATCTAATGAGGAGGTGGCTTCATCAAAAATTAATAATTGAGGGTGCCTAAGTAAAGAACGTGCAATGCTAAGGCGTTGTTTTTCGCCACCACTTAATTTTAACCCACCTTCGCCAATAACTGTATTTATGCCGTTTTCTGCCCTTGCTAATAAGTTGGTACAGCTTGCCTTGGTTAGTGCCTCTGTTAAGTCGGTCTCTGTTGCATTGGGCTTAACAAACAATAGGTTCTCTTTTATGGTTCCTGCAAATAGTTGGGTATCCTGTGTTACAAAACCAATTTGGCTTCTTATTTCATCAAAGTTTATATTATTCCCATCATACTTATTATAAAAAATAGTTCCCTCTTTTGGCTTGTATAAGCCTACTAATAATTTTACAAGTGTACTTTTTCCAGCGCCAGAAGGCCCCACAAATGCAATTGTTTCGCCCTTTTGTGCGGTAAAACTAATACTATCAATTGCCTTGTAATTGGCTGATTGGTGTTGGAAGGAAACTTTATCAAAATCTAGCTGGTTAATTGCGCCTACTACCGAAGGATGAGCCGGCTTTGCATCAATAGGGCGTTTCATTAGTTTATCAAAATTTTGAAGTGATGCCTCCGCCTCTCTATAACTTAAAATAATATTTCCTAATTCTTGTAAAGGCCCGAAAATGAAAAAGGAGAAAAACTGAAGCGTTATCATTTGCCCCGGTTGCAACTCTTTCTGAAAAATTAAATACAATAGGGTAAACATGATGCATTGGCGTAAAAGATTAACAAACGTGCCTTGCACAAAGCTTAGGCTCCTAATACGCTTTACCTTCTTAAGTTCTAATCCTAGAATTTTATAAGTATTACCGTTTAGTCTATCAATTTCTTGATCGGTGAGTCCCAAACTTTTTACCAACTCAATATTTCTAAGGCTTTCGGTGGTGGTGCCTGCTAACTGTGTTGTTTCTTTTACAATATTTTTTTGGATACTCTTTATCTTCTTGCTAAGCAAGTTGGTTAACCAGCCTAAAAATATACTACCAGTAAAAAACATGGCTACAATTTTCCAATCAACCCTAAGGCTCCAAACAGTTACGAATACAATACCAATTAATGTGGTAAATAATACGTTAATAGCTGTAGTAATAAATCGTTCACAATCGGTTCTAACTTTTGTTAGTATTGATAGTGTTTCGCCGCTTCTTTGGTCCTCAAAATCTTGATAGGGCAACGCCATGGAATGTTCCAAGCCATCGGTAAACAATTTGGCACCAAACTTTTGTACAATAACATTGGTAAAATAATCTTGAAAAGCCTTCGCAATTCTACTCATCATGGCTACGCCAATAGAAGCCCCAAGCATTAGTAATACACCATTTATGAATTGACTTTCCGACATAGTGTTAGCTTTTGTGGCGTACTCATCAATAATTTTCCCGAAAATGATGGGGTCCATCATGGAGAAAGATTGGTTAATTGCGGCCAACAATAAAGCTAATGCTAATAGACCTTTGTAGGGTTTTAGGTATTGAAAAAGCAGTTTCATTCGGTAAGGTTATTTATTTAAAAGTACATACATGCAAATTATATGCAACAAATAAATTTTATGCCATTATGCGTTGTAAGTTATTTGTTTTTTAACCTGCCCAGCCTTCTCTATCAAGGCTTCTGTATTGAATCGCTTCTGCTAAATGTTCAATTTTTATATCTTCACTTGCAGCCAAATCGGCAATAGTTCTGCTTACTTTTAAAATTCTGTCGTAAGCTCGGGCAGATAGGTTTAGTTTCTCCATAGCCTTTTTTAACAAGTTTTCTCCGGCAGCGGTTATGGCACAATATTCCCTTAATTGTTGTGTATTAATTTGAGCGTTGGCGTACATGCCGGGCTTTTCTTTGTAACGCTCTGTTTGAATATTTCTAGCAAGTATTACTCTTTCCCTTATTGCCTCTGATGCTTCTCCTAGTTTGCTATTGCTTAAATCGGCATAGGCAACTGGTGTTACTTCTACGTGTAAATCAATTCTGTCTAGCAATGGTCCACTTACTTTATTCAAATATTTTTGTACTGCTCCTGGTGCACAGCTACACTCTTTCTCCGGATGATTGTAATAGCCGCAGGGGCATGGGTTCATAGAGGCAATTAGCATAAAATTAGCGGGAAAATCTAAAGCTGCTTTTGCCCTAGAAATAGTTACTTTTCTTTCTTCCATTGGTTGCCGCATTACCTCCAATACCGTTCTTTTAAATTCTGGTAATTCATCTAAAAAAAGCACACCGTTATGAGCTAAAGAAATTTCCCCGGGCTGTGGCACACCACCGCCGCCCACCAATGCAGCATCTGATACGGTATGGTGTGGGCTTCTGAATGGACGCTTACTTATTAACGAACTATCTGCAGGCATTTTACCCGCTACACTGTGAATTTTAGTAGTTTCCAAAGCTTCTAATAACGATAGTGGTGGTAAAATAGTGGGCAACCTTTTTGCTAACATGGTTTTACCTGCTCCTGGCGGGCCAATTAGTATTGCGTTATGCCCACCCGCTGCTGCAATTTCTAAAGCTCTTTTAATATTTTCCTGCCCTTTTACATCGCTAAAATCAAAATCAAAAACAAATTGGTTGTTAAAAAAGTCCTCTCTTGTATTTACGGTTATTGGCTGTAAAGTATTGGTATTGTTTAGAAAATTTATCACTTCCTTTAAATGCGATACTGCATACACTGGTAAATTATTTACCATGCCTGCTTCTTTGGCATTTTCCTTAGGAACAATTAATCCTTTAAATCCTTCCTTTCTTGCTTGTATAGCAATTGGTAATGCACCTTTAATTGGTTGTATGGTACCATCCAAACTAAGCTCGCCCATAATTACATAATCAGTAAGTATTTCGGGCTGTAATAATTGATCACTTGCACCTAATACACCAATAGCAATGGGAAGATCGAAGGCTGAACCTGTTTTCCTAATATCCGCTGGCGCCAAATTAACTACCACCTTGGTTCTTGGCATATCGTACCCATTATCTTTTATGGCACTTTCTACTCTTTGTAAGCTTTCTTTTACTGCATTATCAGGTAAACCCACAATAAAATAATGCTGTCCGCTGCTAACATTAACTTCAATAGTTATGGTTATTGCTTCAACACCATACACAGCACTGCCAAAGGTTTTTACTAACATAGTATTCTTTTAATTAGTGGGCTTAAATTATGTGGGTATACAGGCTGCATACAATATACAATTACAAATTTGTTATTTAGTATGGAGGCATTAATTATTAAAAAAGAAACTTTTTTGTAACTATATACTTTAAGGCAAATGCAATTAACAAGCAAATAAATGAACCGTATAAAAAAGGTAGGTAAATATCTTTGTTCTTATTAACATTACTGCTGCTGATGGTAGATTTTTCTAGTTGATTAATACTTGCATACACTTTTGCCAAAGCAGCCTCATCAAAGGCTTGGAAGTATTGAGCACCTGTAGCAGTAGCAATATTTTTCAATATATTTTCATTAAAAGCTGCTTGCTTTTTTTGTACTACACTACCGTATTCATTGGTAACTATTTCCTCCACTATCTTATTACTACCAATTCCTATGGTGTATATTTTTATACCAGCTTCAGTAGCCATTTCGGCAGCTTCTGTAGGGGATATTAATCCGCCAGCATCTGCACCATCAGTTAATAGGATAATGATTTTTGTTACCGCATCGCTTGCCTTTAACCTGCTAACACTTGTAGCAATGCCGCTACCTATTGCTGTACCTTCGGTATTTAAATACCCACTTTCAATTACATCAATTTGTTTGTTTACGGTTGTGTAATCATTAGTAAGTGGACATAGCGTAAAGCTTTTATTACTAAATATGGTAATGCCAATTCTATCTCCATTTCTATTGTTTACAAAGTCTTTTGCTACTGCTTTTGCAGCCGCTAATCTATTAGGCGTAAAGTCCTTTTCCGTCATACTACCACTAATATCAAAACATAGAATAATATCAATTCCTTTGCCAGTAATAATATTTTTAGTGTACAGTTTTTGTGGCCTTGCAATTGCAATAATGGTACTTGCCAACGCTAGTAATATTAAGTAGAAAGCAACAGGAGGTAAATATTTTTTCCATCCTGTATAAGTATTCAAACGGCTATTAGTGCTAACAAGTAGTGTTGAAGTTTTTACCTGTATACGTGAATGATAGAAGTAGATGAAAAATGGTATTATTAGTAATAGCAGTAACCAAATTGGCTCGTAAAAACTGTATTGTGTTATAAATGTTTTAACCATACTATTACTTGATATTATTGTTAGGAAAGTATAGTTGCACCAATGGAAGTAAGATAGTAGCCGCTTTAATATTGGGTTGGTAGTTGGCAAATTTTATACTATCTAATAGCATTAAAAGGGTAGTAATATTTTGCAAGTTACTTGCATTAGTTTTAGATTTTATTGCAGTTAATAACTCACGGCTTGTAGCATTTTTTATTTGAATATTGTGTGTAATTGACAGGTAATTTTTATATACGGTAATTACATTTTCAGCCCATTGTTCTCGTACTAATTTATCCGTAATATCTTGTTGCTCAAGTAGGTTGATTTCTTTTCTAAAATTTTCTAGTGCATTAGCAGGTTCTATATTTGGCTTACTATTTTTACTATTATTATTTCTCTTTAAAAAGTAAATAACTACTAATAAAAGAATTACTGTACAGCTAATAAGGATGGGCATCGTATTCAACGGCGCTTCTACCAATATTAAGTCTTTTTCTGGGTTCAAATTTTGCATACTAGTTACATTAGCGGCAGCAATATTTATAGTTGCTGGAGTGTAGTATAAACTATCAATTTCATTATTCGATTTTTTGGCAACTATTGGCGTGTTAAAGGATATTGCATGTATACCGGTATCAAAACCAGTAATTTCTAAGGCTTGTATATAAGTTTCAAAACCATTGTTTAGCAAAGTATCTATTGGTTTTGTAGTAATTATTTCTATACCATTTGTCGTGTTAATTTTTGGCCATACCGATATATATTCTTTAGCTACTTCAATATCATTAATTTGAATTTTAAGTTGCACACGTTCGCCTATTAGTATTTGCGGCCTATCAATTATTACTTGCATTTTTTGTGCATAGCAATACTGAGCAGTAGCTACATTTAGTGTAATGAGCAGCGTGTAAAACTTAGCTAAACTAAGCACATATTTAGCTAAAAAATTCTTGTAGTTTTTTTGCCACATCATCGTTGGTATTAATACTAAATAAAGGAGATTTTATAGATGCGAAATTTGCAATTGCTTCCGCTTCAAACGCGGTAAAATTGGCTTTATAATGGGCATTATTCTTTTTATCATTCGTGGTTAATAGTTTTATTTGCCTTGTTTCAATATCTTGTACATATACATCGCCAATATTGGGTATTTGCATATCTAATGCTGTTACCAATTGAATACCAATTATTTTATTTTTCCTAGCTAGTTGTTGAAGTAGCGTTTTATAATCTTCACACAAAAAATCGCTAATAATTACTAAGCAGCAGTTGTGCTTATTTAACGCCTTTACAAATTGTAATGCACCAATAAGGTTAGATTTTTTATTAGCATTAGTGCCTGCAATTATATTACTGATTATGGTAATAGGTTGTTGTTTTTTTTGGCTAGGTACTATGTATTTTACCACATTAGCAGCGTAAGTAATTAAGCCAACTTTATCTTTATTATTAATAATTGATAGCGATAAAATACCAGCTATTTCAGCTGCTAACCTACGCTTTGTTTGCAAGTTAGTTCCCATTTGCATACTAGCACTTACATCAGTTATTAGGCATACTTCTAAGCCTCTTTCTTCTTCAAATACTTTAGCGTGTGTTTGTTGCATTCTTGCAGTAACATTCCAATCTATACTTCTTGGGTCATCTCCAAGTTGGTAGGCTCTTACCTCTTTAAAATGCATTCCATTACCTCGCATTAATTGCTGGTATTCACCCTTACGTATTCTACTACTTAAGAATTTACTTTTAAGTGCTATAGCTCTAATTTGCTTAGCAAGTTCACCTGCAATATCAGGTTCATTATGTAATGCCTTATTCTTATTTTTCTTTAGCCAAAACATATTTTTGCTACGGCACTTTTACTGATTGTATAATGGTTGCTATTATATTATTTACACTAACATTAGCAACTTCTGCCTCATAACTTATACCAATTCTATGCCTTAATACATCATAAGCAATTGTTTGTACATCTTCCGGTATTACAAAAGCCCTACCTTGTAAAAATGCATAGGCCTTAGCTGCTAGTGCTAAGCTAATGCTACCTCTTGGCGAAGCCCCATACGTTATATAGTCAGCAATATTTTTTAGCCCATTTTCTAATGGGAATCTTGTACAAAAAATTATGTTAACTATATATCGCTTTACCGCATCACTTATATATACTTTATCTACCAATTGTTTGCAACTATTTATAGTTTCAATACTTACCACAGGGGCAATATTGGTATAATTATTTGCTAGCTGTTGTGTTACTATGGCTACTTCTTCATCCACCGTTGGGTAGGTTACATATACCTTCAACATAAATCTATCCAACTGTGCTTCAGGTAACGGATAAGTACCTTCTTGGTCTAAGGGATTTTGAGTGGCTAGTACCAAAAATGGTTCATCTAATGTGTAAGTATTATCGCCAATAGTTACTTGCTTTTCTTGCATTGCTTCAAGTAACGCACTTTGCACTTTTGCAGGTGCTCTATTTATTTCATCAGCCAAAATAAAGTTGCCAAATATGGGTCCTTTTCTAACTGTAAAGCTATGCGTAGCTTGGTTATACATTAATGTACCCACCACATCTGCTGGCAATAAATCTGGGGTAAATTGTATACGCTTAAAGCTTGCCTGCACACTTTGTGCAAGGCTCTTTATACTTAATGTTTTAGCCAATCCGGGCACACCTTCTAGCAATATATGGCCACCAGTTAATAAGCCTATTAGTAGCTTATCAATCATGTTATTTTGCCCAATTAATACAGTTGATAGGCTATGCCTAATTTTTTGAATATCAATATTCGCTTCCTTTATTCGTAACCCTAATGCTGCAATTGCTTCGCTAGTATGCATATTTATCCATAATGGTGTGTTGCCAAATTTACCTTTTTTTACAGTTACAGTTTTATAAATAAAGGCCTAAGCCATGCTGTGTTCTGTAATTTATTAGGGCGTTTTTACAGGCTTTCCGCTTGTAGTCCTCGCCCAATCTTTGTTGGGCTGTGGGCTACCGCTTCAATCCTTAACGCGGCATTACGTTGTTGTTAATTGTATTTATTACTACCAATTATAGTGCCGTAAGGCTTTTATATTCTTGTACATTTGCACCGTGGATGAAAAAAACTTGTTTTGTCCATATTATTCATTCACAAAAAAAATTGACTAAACAATGTCACAAGTTAAAAAAGGCGATAAAATAAAAGTACATTATCATGGCACCCTATCCGATGGTACTGTGTTTGATAGCAGCAATGGCCGTGAACCATTAGAGTTTGAAGTAGGTAGTGGCATGGTAATTCCTGGTTTTGATGCAGGAGTAGAAGGTATGGCAGTGGGCGATAAAAAAACGGTAAATATACCCGTTGATGATGCTTACGGTCCTAAACAAGAGGAGATGATTATGGAGTTTCCAAAAACACAATTTCCTGCCGATATGGTACCAGAAGTAGGCATGCAATTGGCAATGAGCAACCAGCAAGGTCAGCAATTTCCAGTAGTTATTACAGAGGTTAAAGATGAGGTAGTTATTTTAGATGCTAACCATCCGTTAGCAGGGCAAAATCTTACTTTTAATTTAGAATTGGTAGAAATTATTGGCAGCAAGCCATTAATTATTATGCCATAAATAGGTAAGGCTTTTATATAACTGTGGGGATTTTTACCTTGGTAAAAATCCCCACAGTTTTTTTATAATTGGCTTTAAATGCTTCTCTTCTTTTTCTAAAAAGTATGGCTTCTTCTTTGCAAGTTGGCTCTTATACCAAAATTTATAAAAGTGCTATTTGTGCTTGCGGCTCCCGCAACTTTATAGTTTCTAACAGTAGCATTAATATCTGCAAAAATATTATCTAGCAATTCGTACGATGCGTTAAAATCGGCCAACATTACCTCTTCTTTTATCTTCTCGCCAACAAAAAAACCTCTTTGTTGCGGCCTATTGTTGTAGGATAAAAATATATTTCCTCCCCAATTTTGCCCTGCCGGATCTAACCCATGTATGTAAGATATAACCCTTGCATTAATGTACAATTTAGGAATGGGTTGGTACCTTACAATGGCTACTACTTCTTTAATATTAGCTCCTTTAGGGTGCGCTATGGCTTGGTTGTAATGTGTGTAAGATGTGGCACTATCTCTATGTGTAAATACAAATGGGCGTAGCCAGTTGTATTCCAATTGTAAGTCTAAATTTTTTATACCTGCAACATCAATATATTTTAGGCCTATTTGTGCAGCATGCTTGTTGCGCCAATCGCCTTCTTTATAATTTCTTATCTCCGAAAATACAAATTCGTTAATTACTAATTGTCCGTACAGTTGTACCGATTTTGTAACGTTCGATTTAAAGTCAAAACCAACTGTAGCCTTATCCGGGCTGCCCAATTGCTGCTCAATGGAGCGGTAGAAGATTACAGGGTTTAAGTAATTTAACTCAAAACCGTTTGGTCTGCCAAACATCACATTTTCATAAAAACCAAGATTTAGCCATTTGGCTACTTGGTAGCTTAGGTGGTGCTGCGTTAAATATTTCTTTGGCCTAACATAATCTCCCGTTCTTTTATGGGTTGCAGTAAGCTCTGCAAATACATTTTCATAATCAAATTTCCATACCCTGGTTTTTATTTTTAAAAATAGATATGGGGCACTTTCATCACTTAAAAAAAGGCTTCTAAATCCATTTCCCAAAAACAGTTTATCGTAGGCAAACATGCCATCAATATGCTTGGTTATTTTAAAGGTAATGCCGCCTCTTGCATCGAAATAGTCGTATACTTTATCTTCTCTTTTATAATAACCATAGCCAGGTATTGAGCTAAATTTTCCTTCAAATTGTCGTATATATTGTGGCGTTATTTCTTGGTTATCGGAGAAGTAAGAATAAAACCCTATTTTCTTTTCAATGTTTCCCCTTATTAATATGCCTCTTGTATTTACGTATGTAGTACCCGTTCCATCACTAGCATTGCCTCTATTAAGGTTTAACACAGGGTTAATTACCATATCAAAGTCTTTGTCATGCACCTCGTACATGTTAGCAGTGTTTTTATAAAAGGTATTCCACAATCCTTTTTTATTATACACCGTTTTATGGTATTTGGTCCACTCATTATTTGCCATTAACAAATGCTGAATATTGTACCTATCCACTTTAGAAAGGCTAAAGGGTAAAATGCCAGCCTTATCCATACTATCAAGCCATTCAACTCTTTCAGTAATGCTTTCTCTATTATAGGGCTTCATAGTGGTGAAGCCGAGTACAGAATCGTTCCGCAGTTTTATATCTAATCTGTCTAATAATTGGTACTGCTTATTGTGGAGTTGAATATAATCTGACTGAGCAAAAATGCTTGTAGAAAAGATACAGGTTAAAACCACGATAAAAAATGATTGCTTACCTTGCAGCATATAAAATATTTAGTTATTTATGGAGTATATCATCAAAAATACAAGTATAGTTAATGAAGGTAAAATAATGTTTGGTGATGTTTGGTTGAAGGATAAACGAATATACAAAGTAGGAACAGCTATTGAAGTTCCTTATAATATAGTAGAAATTAATGGTGAAGGCTTGCATTTGCTTCCCGGCGTAATAGATGATCAGGTGCATTTTAGAGAACCCGGCTTAACACATAAAGCAAACATTTATACAGAATCAAAAGCCGCAGTAATGGGTGGCGTTACTAGCTTTATGGAAATGCCAAACACAGTGCCAGCGGCGTTTACACAAAATTTGTTGGAAAATAAATATGCCATTGCTGCCAACAGTTCCTTGGCCAACTACTCATTTTTTATGGGCACTGCCAACGATAACCTAGATGAGGTATTAAGAACAAACGAGAAAAAAAATACGGTATGTGGTGTAAAAATATTTATGGGCTCATCTACTGGTAATTTATTAGTAGATAATCCATTGGTACTTGATAAAATTTTTGGCGGAATAGATATGTTAATTGCTACCCATTGCGAAGATGAGAATACTATAAAGGCCAATTTAGAAAGGTTAAATAGTAGTAATGAAATATTAACTGCTGCCCATCACCCAATTATAAGAGATGAGCAGGCTTGTTTTGAATCTTCTTACAGGGCTATACAATTAGCACAAAAACACAATAGCCGCTTACATATACTGCATATTACTACCGAAAAAGAGTTACAATTATTTGGTAATATGTTACCACTAGCACAAAAAAGAATTACTGCCGAAGTATGTGTGCACCACCTGCATTTTACCGCAAATGATTATGCTGAAAAAGGTAATTTCATTAAATGCAACCCTGCAATAAAAGCACCTAACAACAAAGCCGCGTTGTGGAATGCTTTGTTAGATGATCGGTTAGATGTTATAGCCACCGACCATGCGCCACATACTTTGGAGGAAAAGATGGAACCTTATGCCAAAGCCCATGCGGGCTTGCCATTGGTGCAGCATAGCTTGCAACTAATGCTGCAATATGTGCAGGAAGGTAAATTAACCATTGAAAAAATGGTAGAAAAAATGAGCCATGCAGTAGCTACTTGTTTTCAAATTAAAGAAAGGGGATTTATTAGGGAAGGTTATTTTGCTGATTTGGTATTGGTAAATATGAATAAACCATACGCCGTTACTAAGCAAAATATTGCCTATAAATGCGGCTGGAGCCCGTTGGAAGGAACCATCTTTAATACCACAATAGAAAATACTTTTGTTAACGGTGAGCTAGTTTATGGAAATGGGCAGGTAAATGAATCAGTAAGGGGTTCAAGAATTGCCTTTGATAGAGGTTAAACGGTAGCCATGCAAGTAGATAAAGTAACCCTAGATGATTTAAGCCTAATAGAAACAGGTAATAATAACAGTATTTTTAGTACGCTTAATAATTGCAAAACAAATATTGGAGCTAGTTATTTACAATATTTATTAGCCAACCCTTTACCTAGTATTGATGCCATTACGCAAACCCAACAAACCATTGCATTAATTGGTAATCATTTACACCAATGGCCCACTAGTATTACCAATGGAACAGTGATGGTTATTGAAAAATTTTACGAAACGCCAATAGATACCATCTCTGAAAAGATGAATGGTTTTGATGCATTTTGCTATTGCCTATTTAGTAAGCAAGACTACTCCTTAATTACTTATTCTTTGCAATGCTTTCACGATTTGTTACAAGGCGTCACTCATTATTCATCATTATTATCCAATAACAATACGCCACAATTACTCATTGCTATTAATAATAACGTTACAGCAATAACTAAGGGGCAAGCTCTGCAAGATTTTTTACATTCATTTCCAAGCATAAAAAAGCAACCAAAAAAAGTATTCTATTTTGCCTATTTAGTTAGGCAAAAATGGCGCAACATATTTACAGCCTTAATACAAATAGCCGCCAAATATGATGCCTATACTAGCATGGCTAGGGCAAAGGAAGCGCTAGAACTTTCTTTCCCCATTTTCCAAGAAAGTGCAGACCCAGTATTGCATTGCAACAAACTTTCTCACTTACTATTGGCTAATCCTGTGGCATATGATATTGAGCTGCAAAAAAAGCAAAATTTTCTTTTTTTAACGGGTGCTAATATGGCGGGTAAAAGCACCTTTATTAAGGCAATTGGTGTAGCGGTATATTTAGCACATATTGGTATGGGAGTACCCGCTAAGCATATGCAATTATCTTACTTTGATGGGTTGTTAAGTAATATACATGTAGCCGATAATTTGGCAAGGGGTGAAAGCTATTTTTTCAACGAAGTGCAACGGATAAAAAAAACAATAGAGAAGATAAGCAATGGAAAAAAATGGCTCATTCTAATTGATGAATTATTCAAGGGCACCAATGTGCAAGACGCCATGAAATGCAGTACCGCAGTAATTGATGGGTTGCAGAAAAAGCAAAATAGCCTATTTATTTTATCTACCCATTTGTACGAAATTGGAGAACCTTTACAGCAATACCCTAATATGTTATTTAGGTATTTTGAAACGGGTATTTTAAATGAACAACTCACCTTTAGCTATCAGTTGAAAGAAGGCATTTCTACAGATAGAATAGGGTACTTAATTCTTAAAAGAGAAGGTGTAGTGCAGTTGCTTACCCAATTATAGCAATGGCAATTAGCATTACCGCCTTAACTTAGCAATAATGGAAGTATTGGTATATAAATCAACTGGTAGTTGGTACGTGGTAAAAGATGCAGTGGGCAATACCTATAATGCTAGGGCAAAAGGTATTTTTAAAATAGATGGTATTACCTCTACCAACCCCATTGCTGTAGGCGATACAGTAATGGTAGAAATGGAAAATGAATTGGAAAAAACAGTTACTATTACGGAAATAGTACAGCGTAATAATTATATAGCAAGGGTATCGCCGCATAACAAACATTTACACCATATTATTGCAAGTAATCTTTCACAAACTTTACTTTTTGCAACATTAAAAGATCCAAAAACGTCTAATGGTTTTATAGATAGATTTTTGCTTTCGGCCGAAGCATATCATATACCTGCGGTAATCGTTTTTAATAAAGCCGATTTGTATAAAAAGAAGGAATTGGCACTGTACGAAACCTATAAAAATATTTATGAGCAATGTGGTTACAAAGTACTAAAATGTAGTATGCAAACAGGGGAGGGCGTAGACGAGGTAAAACAGTTATTGCTTAATAACAAAACACTTTTAAGCGGGCATAGTGGGGTAGGAAAGTCTACTTTCATTAATCATATTTTTCCAAAGCTTTCTTTGCGAACAAGTGAAGTAAGTGGCTGGAGTGGCAAAGGCTTGCATACTACTACATTTGCCGAAATGTTCGATTTACCAATAGGCGGAAAAATTATTGATACACCTGGTATTAGAGAGCTAGGCTTAGTGGCTATTGCTAAAACAGAATTAGCACATTATTTTCCTGAAATGCGGCGTATAATGCAAGATTGCCAATTTAATAATTGTATGCATATTAACGAGCCAAACTGTGCGGTAAAAATTGGCTTAGAAGTTGGCTTAATAAGCGTAGAACGCTATGCTAGTTACTTAACCATTTTAGATACAATGGATGATAAAAAGTATTAAAATTTATCGCCCTTAAACTTTGCTTTTTTTGCCGCTTTTACATCTTTGCTATGCTTAGCATCCCCGCTTAGCAGTTTTTCAGCACC
>Ga0114942_1000019_pt1 | contig 40737 bp, 48 predicted proteins | sample LowerColdCreek_FD_88674 | JGI IMG/M metagenome (GOLD analysis project Ga0114942, IMG submission 88674) | Groundwater microbial communities from Cold Creek, Nevada to study Microbial Dark Matter (Phase II) - Lower Cold Creek | ecosystem: Environmental > Aquatic > Deep subsurface > Groundwater ... | reverse complement strand
TTGAAGTATACTAATGAGCTTAAACATATTATTCATCAAGAGTTTACGAATCCGACACCTGAGTTTGTAAAACATTTTGCGAAGCAGGTTTATCCTGGTGTGGTGACAGCAAGGATTCTCGAGCAGTTTACTAATCTCGCAAAGCGATCAATCAACCAACACATTAACGATCTGATAACGGACAGATTGAAAACAGCTTTGAAAAAGGAAGATGAGACGCAGGCTCCAGATAACGCTCCATTAGCAGAAGAGAGCGCTTCTAAAGTTATCACAACAGATGAAGAGCTTGAGAGTTTTATGATTGTGAAATCAATTTTGCGTCAAAGAATAGCAATTAATAGAATCACTTATAGGGATGCCCAATCTTATTTTGCTATTTTATTGGACGATAATAACAGAAAAACTATTTGCAGGATGTATTTGAATGGGAATAAAAAATCAATTGCAACCATAGATGATCAGAAAAAGGAAGTTAAGTTCGAGCTGAACAGTTTGGATGATATTTTTAGACATAGTGATGAATTGCTCCGTGTTGTTGAAACTTTAGAGAAATCAAAAGAGGTTATTTCATAATTGAGCATTACCACTCCGGTGTGAAGGTCGGAGTGGAGTAGAGAGGGAGCCGTATCATCTTTGGTACGGCTTCTTTTTTTGTGTTAATTTGACGTAATTTGCATAAGTTTGTGCTGTCGTTGTAAATACAATACAACACGGGTCTATAAGTTTACATCATGTCAAACGCCATGAGACACAAAACCATTAGGCCCTGTTTATGCTGTATTTTGTTACTCGACAAGAGGTTCTTTTGAGACGGTTTTAAGGTTATCAAAAACCACTGAAAACGAAGGCGGTGTCCTGTGCACAAGGGCGCTGCCATAATTTTATCTAACTTATACATGGCAAAGACACCACCAAAAACAAAAGCACAAAGCGAAACACCTGCCGCCACATTTACGGATCAATCTGAAGTGTTGCGTCAACGAATTCTAGCTTATCTCGAAACCAAGTCAGCTACACTGCAAAACCAATTGCAAAAACTTGAGATGGCCATTGCAGACACCGGTGTTGACACTCAAAGGATGCGAGCTGAACAGGCAAGCAAGATTCGAGAGCGTGTTTTGGATATCCAATCTGATATGGCCACAATCCAATACATCAGCGCGAAATGATTTCCGATATAGAATATCATCGAAGGATAATGACTGTGCTCAGGCAAACCCTCGATTCGTATGATACCAAAACGATCATTGAATCCGGTGTGGCCATGTGGGGTGTTACGCGGCCAACAATGTCAGAGTATATCAAAGTGGTCAACGAATACATTGCAGAGCAAGCAGCGCCTGAAGCAAAGGCATGGGTTAGTAAGCAATTACTCAAATGTGAAAAGATGATGTCGGAACTGCCATCTGATATGGCGAAGACTCCTGCTGGTGTTATGGCAATGGTGAAGATCATGGAGCATCAAGCTAAGCTGCTCAATTTATTCAAAACAACAGTGGAAGTTCTGCCGCCCGTTAAGGAAATCGGGTTCAAGAATATGAGCGAGGAAGAGGGATGAAGGTTGTTTACCATCCATATTTATTCAATCCTTTATTTTGGCATCTTGAGCGTGTTCTTGAGGATCCAAAAATAAGGTTTGTGTTTGTCATTGGTGGATCCAGTGCAGGTAAAACGCACACCATTGTTCAAAATCTACTCCTGTATCAACAGAAGCATCACTGCAATTTCATGACCTACAGGAAGGAATCAACAACAATTGATGACACTGTATATTCTGACTTTCAAAGCGCAGCTAAAGCCTTGGAGCTTACCGGTGATTTAGAATTCATAAAAAGACATATTCGGGCTAAAAACGGGGAGTATAAAACCACCTTCAAAGGGCTTGACGACCCTGAAAAAACAAAAGGATTATCGAGCTATCAATTTGTGTACATGAATGAGGTTTCAGCATTTGAAAAGGAGGATTTTGACGAATTGAGCAGACGTTTGCGTGGAAAGCCAAACCAAAAGATTATTGCTGATATGAATCCAATTGATCCTGATCATTGGGTGAATAGAGATATCATTCAGAAGGTTGTGGATGATGTGCCAATGGAGAAATGGATCGACTTGCCTTTGAATGTTCCTGGTGCTCCAACAAAATATTCTATGTTGGACCATGAGCATAGTTATATTCGAATAAATGAGATAGGCAATACTGTTCTGATAAAAACTACTTACCGCGATAATTTTTGGATTGTAGGTCATCCTGCTGGCTCACAATACGGGTTTCGAGATGAGCACACCATTGCTAACTTCGATTATTACAAGACGTACAAGAACGATTATTACTATACGGTGTATGCCAATGGTGAGTTTGGTAGAATGAAGACCGGTAGCGAGTTCTTTGATGAATTCAGTAGAACCACCCATGTAAGCGACTCCGTTGAGCCCGACCAAAATTCTGCCATTATTTTAGCTTTTGACTTCAATAGAAAACCATATAGTACCTGCCTATTGATACAAAAGGGTAGGCTTCCCGATGGCAAGGCCAAAATAACTGTATTGGATGAAATATGTTTGACGCCTCCAAATAACAGCATAACGGATATCAAGGATAGAATTGAAGCGATGTACCCATGGATCAAGTCTGTTTTCTATACAGGCGATCCATCAGGCCGTGCGAGAGGTCAGCGAAAAGGAAGGGAAGAGGCGAATTCGTATGAAGAGCAGATTGAGATCGATTTCAATCAATACAGGCATAATTACTCAAACATCTTCCTTCGTTCAGCTCCCCCACTTGCCAAACGCCAATTCGCTATGTCCAAAGTATTAAAGGGAGATACTTGTGTTTTGGAAATATCACATCGTTGCAAGAACTTAATCAAGGATTTTGATACCCTTACTATTGATCGCACTGGTGGGTACGTTAAGCGTGTAGTGAGAGACAAGGCCACGGGAGATAGTTACGAAGAAGGAGGCCACTGTGCTGATGCATTAATCTACTACTTGGCTTATGAATTCAATGAAGAGTTCTTTCCAAAATAAAAAAGCGGTGTTTTGTATAATTTGACGTAATTTGCATATATTTGCATAACTAATTTATAGCGTCATGGATTTAGAAAGGCAAATATTGGAACTCAAAGAAGAGTTGGACAAGATGAAAAAGGAGCAGCATGTTGATGCGAGTGCAGTGAAGATCCGTTGGATTCCATTACCAGATGCGATGATCGCGCTGGGCAAGTGTTCTTTGCGTGTGCGTAAGTCTGAACGTGGTAAGAATAAAGGTAAAGTCACCTACGAGCGAGGTGAAAAGGTGCCGATGTCTTATCAAACCATTATGAAAATGCTCAAGAGCGATCCTGAATTTGAATTAAAAAAGGTCAAGGGTAATTGGTTTATTGTAAAATACCCTAATGATTTCGCAGCATAGCTGTGATATAGTTATACGTTTGGCTCAAGGTAGTTAATAACCCCTTCAAAAAGTTGAAGGGGTTATTTGTTTAATTTGACGTAATTAGCATAATTTGGCGCCAATGAAAGTAAATAACCTAATCTTTCTTTGGAAGACCTTAAACGGAGTTAAACACCCCGATCATGAGCATACAGTTGAATATGCAAAGAAGCTCAAAAACATGTTTTCCAACAGCAGATCTGCCAATGGAGAATTGCTACAGCAGTTCATCAAGCGCGAAAATATTGAGGATTTCGAGCAACGAAAGGCCATCACGAGGCTAACAACACCGGCTCTGATCAACAAGATCATGACCCCGTTCAATAAAGCACTCAGAACGGACAATGTGAATATTTCGCTCGGTGATAAAGAAAAGGATTTAGCGGATAAGTTCAATGGTAATCAGCCATTGTACAATTATGTCACAACCGAGGTCCATCGTCGCGCCTTCCGGGATCCAAATGCATTCCTAGTTATAACTATACCGGAATTCGATCACAATACTGAAAAGGCAAAATTCCTACCCGAAATTATTGCATCCAAGGATGTGCTGAATTTCAAATATGATCACACGGTATTGCAGCATGCTGTATTGCAGATGGGTAGTGTGGTCAAGTGTTATAATTTCTCTGAGGATTCCGATCAAAGCGAGTGTTTGGTTGCCAGAGTAGTTGATGATCGAAGCAATGCATTAGAGCCTGCTCTGATGGAAAAAGATTCTGGTGAATTAGAGGTTGTCGCAAATTTGGTAAAAGAAAACACCCCGTTGTATGTAAAGGCAGCGAGTAAGACCTACGAAATCAAAGTATATAAACCTCATGTAAAGCATATTCAAGTGATGCGCATAGGCTTTATTCCTGATGATGATACCGATGGTAGAACTTGCGTTACGCCATTCAATACCGCTATTCCAAGAATGGAATCGTTGATTAAGGCCAAAAGCGAAATGGATATTTCCATTGCACTTCACGTCTTTCCTCAAAAGATCCAACAGGTTGAAGAGTGTAAGGGGTGGACGGGTTCAGATGGAATTCACACTATGTGCAGAAATGGATTTCAGGTAGGTAGTGATAAAATATGCCCAAACTGCAAAGGTTCAGGACATGAGCCTATTGCAAAAAGTGCAATGGACGTAATCACAACAAGGCTTGGAAAGAAGCCAGAGGATGATCGAGATTTGGACAATATCGTTCGATACATTCAGACTGACATCACTACTCCGAAATTTCTTTTGGAATATCTCAAAGGTGAAGAGTTGGCCTGTATTCAGGATGTGTTTCCTTCTAAAGCACAGGAAAAAAGCGTTATGAGCACAGCCACAGAGATCAAAGTGGACTATGAGGATCAACAAGACGTTTTGCTGCCATACAACAGACAGATCGAAGCCATTTGGACCTTCTGCATGGACATGGCTACTCAGATTCGCGATATAGATAGTCCACAATATAAAATTCGATTCCCGGATGATTTGGATATCAAGACACTATCTGAATTACTCACTGATTACAAAGAAAGCGAAGGAATGCCAGTCGCAGTGCGTAGGGCTCTTCGTAAGAAAATTTCCCGAAAGCTATCGGTTTCTGATAGCCACAGCGATATGCGCGATGCTGTTAGAATCATTCACGAGCCTTTTGGAGACAAGAAAGTAGAGGACATCAAGTATTTGATTGCTCAGAATTTAGTTACTCCTGAAGATCGGATTTTGTGGGCGAACTATGATCGCATCATGGATAAACTTGAATTGAAGTATGAGAATTGGTTCGCAATGACTCCTGCAATTCGAGATATGAAAATCCAAGAGGATGTCAAGTCTATTATGGATAAAATAAGTCCAACGGTTGTTATATGAGTGCCACTGATGACGCATGGAAAAAGGTCGAAGATTTGATCGAAAAAGTTGAACGATCATCTGAACGATTATTGACTAAAGCTGAACGCAACCTTGTGGAACGGCTCATGAATGCTCTGTATCAATACGAAAAGGATAAAAATCTGAATGCAAAGCGCGATCTAACAATGATTGTCGATGAGGTTCTAAATGATTTTCAAAGTAATGAGTTGAAGCCAATCGTTGAGACTATTTCTAAGGAAATTGTTGCCACGGTAAAGGCAATAAATTCTTATTTCAAATTGCAAATCAAGGGATCCAATTTCCTTGCCTTTTCAAAAAAGATTGAAAAGGACTTGCTTGGTAAAATGGGGATTGAACTCTCGGAGTCATCTTTCAAAATCATTACCGGTGGTTACATGGATAGCCTAACCAATAATCCAGAGTTGAGAAATGGAGTGAGTAAAATTATTATTGACAGTGTTTTCAATGCCTCTCCATTTTCCGACATGATGAAGTCGCTTATTCGATTTGTTGAAGGAACTGATATGCAGGAGGGCAAGTTGTTACGGCATTTCAAAACAATGGCATTAGACACATTCAATATAGCAGCCAGAGCGCAAGAGGACTTAATCGCGAAGGAATTTAACATGGATGCTTTTTTATTTACGGGCACCGTGATTGAAACCACACGATGTTTTTGCAAAGAGAGGGCAGGCAAGGTGATATTGACAAATGAAGCCACAACAGAATGGCCAGTGCTCAGGAATGAGAAATGTGGTCCAAGATGGGATGATGATTTGGAATACATTCCACTAAAGCACATGGGTGGGCATCGTTGCCGTCATCACAAAAGATATATTACCAACTCAGAGGCGATCAGAAGAGATTCTACCATCAAATCAAATGAGAAAGGTGAATTGTATAGAGCAGTTTAATTTAAACCTAAATAAATCATGTCAAACAAAACATTTTCAAGAAACGGAGTGACCCGCGAATTCGATGAAGACGTAATCCTTGCGTTCTCAACCAAAAAGTACCAATTCCCGGAGGCCGAAGGATGGGTGGAAGCTCCTGGTGAAGTTACAGGAGAAAAAAATACTGATGCAGAAGCGGCAGCAAAGGCAGCGGCTCAGGTTAAAGCAGATGCAGAAGCGGCAGCAAAGGCAGATGCAGAAGCGGCAGCCAAAGCGGAGGCAAACCAAGCTCCAAAATCTGAATCGGAAGGTTATACCACCACTGATCTTGAAGAAATCAAGAAGAAACTTAATGGAGCTACAAAGGAAGATATCATCTCATTCTTTGGTAATGATCCACGTGTGACCATGACACGCTTGCGCGATGAGTTGATTTCTGAAATTCCTGCATAAGCATGAAGATCACTATCCGAAATAAGCGAAGTGGCTTTGAGCAGAACCTGGACCACAAGGACTTTGAAAAGTGGCCTGATGATTTGAAAAAGAAATTTCAGATCACATCAAAGCCAATTGAAAAAACTAAGGAAGTAAAGGAATTGGAAATTGCAATTCCTGAACAACCACAAGCACCTGAAATGAACACTTAACGTGTTCATTTCATGTTGAATTGTTTTAGAGAATCGCAACATCAGTATAATTAAATCAATAACTTTGCAATGAGTAAAGAGTTAATCGGGGCCCTCAGCAAGGCGTTAAACGTGGCTGAATCGGAGGTATCATCAACTCTCTTTGATGGTGACAAGATCAAGGATGGTGCAGGCAAATTCATTGAAGACAAGTTTAGCGCACATGTTGCCAAACTTAATGAGGACGCTGAAGCCAAACGCAAAAGAGACCTAGAGCAGGCTGAAGGCAAGTTTACAAAACAAACTGCTGAAAAGTTTGAAAAGGCAATCTCAGATGCAATTCCCGGTATCGACAAAACGCTGAAAGGTAATGACCTTTTGAACGCAATTCCAGAAGCAGTCAAGAAGATCACAAACATTCAGACCGAGCCTGACAAGATCAAGGCATCAGAAACTTTTATACAAGGTGTCCGTGAAGCGGAAGAGCGTGTGAAAAAGGACTATGAAGGCAGGATCACTGAGAAGGAAACGGCCTTGAATGATTTGAAGTCTAACATTGAAAAGGAGAAGGTTTCTAATGCTGTTAAAGCAGCAGCAAGAAAATTCGAAGATTCATTGACGCTTCGCACTGACATTCCTGCTGAAACAATCCAAGCCCTTAAAGCAACAGCACAAGCAGCGTTATTATCCAACAACCAATTCAAGGTTTTGGAAAATGGCGAAATTGTGTTGATTGATGAAAAGGGAGAATTGAGAAAGGACGCACACGGACACTCACTTAAACTTGATTCCGTCATCACTGATGCCTATAAGCCACTAGACGGCTTAAAGACAGCCGCTAAAGCGAAAGGTGATGGTGGTGGTGGTGGTGGTGCTGGTGGTGGAGCTGGTGATACAGTCACAATTGAATCCTTGGGTTTATCTGCTCCAAAAAACATGGAAGAGTACAACGTATTCTTGTCATCAGCAAACAAGTTGAAAGGAGAAGGGAAGCTAGGACAATCGCAATTTAACGCGATTCTTGGAGAAGCGGACAAAGCCATGCTTGAAGCAGTTGAAGCAAAATAAAAGCAATTCCTAACCTAATTTTTAAATACAATGGCAATTACTAACGGCACAAAAACTGCATCGGCCTTGTTGGCCTTGCAGATGGAGATGACCAAGGCTCTTAATACTGATACAAGCGTAAATCGTTTGTATAAGAATTTTGATCCTGCAACCGCAAAAGCTGCTTTGGCTAACCAAGCTGCTAAGATCGAATTCTCAAAAGAGAAAGAACAATCGATGAAAATCGTATGGTTCGAGCAAGTTGAAACCGCTGTGGAAGAAACTGCTACGACTGAATGTGACTTCACAGGAGCACAAGGTGGTACCGATGCGCAAACCAATGTGTTGGATGCTGCAATCAACACCACTTTCTCGGTGAATTCAAAGGATCAGCGTACCAACGAAATTTCCGAACAGCAAGAGATTGCTCAATTGATGCTTCAGCACATGTACCAGCATGCTAAGAACATCAATGCAAAAGTGTTGGCTTTCCTTGAAGCGAACATTGGTACTTCCGCTTGGGCTCCATCTGGCTACACAAACAATGCTTCTGGTATTGTTGTGCCGGCTGTGGACTACAACGACAACTTGATGTCGAAGATCGCTCGTATTGAAATCTTGAATAACCTCATGGGTTCATTCGCTGTTACAGGCGGTGATTTCTATGATGCTTATTTCAATGCAGAAAAGAAGTTTGCAAATGCTGATGGTAAAGACAACCGCAATCGCTTAGACGCGATCAATTGGGTGTTCGATATCCGTGGCCTTGGTGCAGTCGCAAATCAGCCTATCTATATGGTAAGCCCGTTTGCTTATGCATTCGCGAACAAAGCTCGTGACATCTTCCCAATGGGAGCTCCACGTGAGTCTCGCGCTGGTGATAAGGTGTACTACTCTTTGCAGAATCCGTTCTTGCCAGGAGTGTACCACGAAGTCACTGAGCGTTATGACTGCTTGGAGAACGCTTACGACACCACTCACTTTGCCATTGACACTCAGTTCAAAGGATTCATGAATCCTAAGAGCGCGAATGCATCGACAAACACTGGTATCATTAAGCTCTTCAAAGGCGCTTAATCGAATACTCGAAACGTGTTCAAAATATCTAAAAAGCCCATCGAAAACGGTGGGTTTTTTTTATGTAATTTGCTATAATTAGCTGTTATTTGCATAACAATTACAATCTAAAATAAAATCAATGCTTGATTGCTTAAATAAATTGATCGGATATGTACCCGGTACATGCGAATGTTTGGAGACTGTTCCAGATGGTTTTGATGCAGTCACGGAATCACAAACAGGTAAATATCTCAGTGACCTGATGCCAATAGACTTCACCGCGAATTGTGGAGACGCTTCCATTTGGCACACACTTAAAAGAGCTCGTGAATCGGCAAAAACCGATTTCATAAATGATCTGATCAAATACTATACATTGACCGGTACAGTCCGTAACCCATGGACTGGATTCGTAGGAAAAGATCAGGGCGCATCTTTAGTGAACACTAAAGCATTGGGCGGTATCCGTATGACGCTTCATAAGCAAAGCCGTGGAATGAATGCTTCCATGAATGAGATTATGGTAAAGACTGCCACTGCCGGCACATACACTTTGAAAATTGTTGATCGATACGGCACCGAATTGGCTGCCGATCAAGTTATCCAAATTGACGTTGCTGATCAAAATAAATGGAAACTCATTCAATTTACCACCGCTGCTAAGTTTCCGCTTTGGTCTGATGATTCCGATGCAACACAATATTACATCCTTTGGAACGCGATTAATGTTGTCAAGAATGAATCTGAATGTTCAGGGTGTATGTCAACCCCGTCTCCGTACCAAAACTACTTCAAAGTTACGGGAGTGAATATGGATGACCTAAACGATCTACCTAATAGCACTGCGAGCGAATTCTTTTTCGGTATTCGACCAAAATTAACTATCGAATGCGCTTTTGAGGATTTAGTATGTGCTGCCGATGGTCAGGTAAAAGTATCAGCGGCAATTTGCCTGCATCTCAAATGGGCAATAAACATGCTTGAAAAAATAATCAATAGTGGTGAAATCAATAAGTACACCTCATTAGGTGGAGAATATCTTGAGGATTTACTTATCCTTCATACTTCTCGATACAATGAGAATCTTGCCTACTTCAGTCAAATCTTATACACTGCCGATTGTGTACAGTGTAATCCGGCTATCAAACGCACATCTATTCGTTTGTGACAATCACTATCTTAAATATGATCGAAAGGTTTGAATCACTTAGGCTCGAACTTACAACTACTTGGCCACAAGAGGTTGCTGGTGCTGGCATGAATGCTATTGCCATGATCGAACATAGAATTACTACTGAGGGCAAGGGGCCTGGTGGTGGAGCTTTGAAACCTTACACTAGACCATATCAAAAATTTAAGGAAGCACCTCAAAATACTAAGCGAGGGCGTGAACTTGGTTTAGGCTCAAGTAGATTCTCGGGCAAGACGGATTACATGTTAACCGGAGCTTTTTGGCGTGACATCCAAGTAAGAAGCCTCGTGGTTCAAAGTGCTGATACTTTAGTTACTATTGGCCCAAAGGCTCCTGTGAATATTGCAATCATGGAGTCATTGACAAAACGTGATGGATTTCCGTTGCGCTTGTCAGAGGAAGAGGAAAAACATATTGCAGACCAAATGGAAGCCAACCTTATTCAGCTAGTCGATAAATACTTTCCCATCAATGATTAACGAAGCAAATACCCTCATATTTGAGGAACATGATCTAATCACCTTAGACAATATTCCAGATTGGCTTACTGGCTACTTCATGATCAACCCGGCCACTCAAACTCTTCATTTTTACAATGGAACAAGTTCGATAGAGGCTCTAGCTTACAAGCAATTGTTCTCTATCAAATTGCTAGGCTATGAGCCTGTCTTGAATGATATGGCAGATGCGTTTCGTTTCGTTCAAGAATTAGGGCCAGACGGATCTGTTTCAAGTCCAATTCAAATTCACATTATACCAGAATGATAGCAACATTGTGCAATGAGTTAAAGGAGCAATTAGACCTGAATTGGCTTGATGTCAAGCATGGTCTTGCTTTTACCAATAAAGTTGATTTGCCGGGCGCAGGAAAGGTGTCAGTGCCGTTTGAGTGGGGTATTGAAGAGTGCAAGAATGGAAATTTCATTTCGCCTGATGCAAAGAAAAGGTCAGTTTCTTGGTTCGAATCTGATGGTTTGAATATGAAAAACAAGGTTGAGCATGGGCTAACTACAGCCACTCAATTAAGTTTTTGCAATTGGATAAATTGTAAACTGATTGACAAGGACGATCCTTTCATCCAAGACAAGGTAATGTCGCTGGCTGAATCAGCCATTGCAAATCTAAAAAACACCACTCTGGGGCCAATAAGGATTATTCGAGTTCAGGTTGTGAAAATCAACGTTGGTGCCGATAAGATCCTTGGAAAGTATGGGTTTACCGATAAGGCGATGATGTCTATTCATCCTTATTTTGGGTACAACATAGTCTTCAATTTGGAATTCACTTCGCACGTGTGCGAGCCAATAACACTCAATCCATGCTAGAATCGATTATTGCATATTACCTAGTGCTTCCTTTGATAATATCGTGTTGCGCATCGGTATGGTCAAACGTATTGACCAACGAAGGTCATTTGTTTGGCTTTGTGCGACAAGTGCGAATACCAGAATGGTTGGCCAAACCTTTATACAAGTGCGAGGTGTGCGTTGCTGGCCAATGGTCATTTTGGGGTGTGGTATTCGCGCTGACAAGCTCTAGCCATTTCACAATTATACAGGCATGCTCAATTGCTACAATGCCTTTTATGGCCATGTTCTTTGCATGGCAGATTTCCAAAATTCAGACACATTTTTAAACACATAAATCATGATTAGAACAATTACTTGGGAAGAGGTAGTCCAACATGGATTCAAAGGGATTTCAGGCACACACTACAAGTTGGAGAGTGAAATTTCAGTAGATCGGTACGCTAAGCTGCAAGAATATCTTGTTGAGGTAGCTACCAATATGAGTGCATCAGATTTGATGAGGCTCATTGCAGGTGCTTACAATGATTTACAAAGCCCTAAACTAATGGATGCCGGGGAGAAATTGAGGAAGATAATAGAATTTGGAAAGCGTGTTGACACCTATCCTCATCCAGCTATGAAGGCATGCGCAATGTTCATCAACAAAGACACTGATACCACAGAAACAAAGATGTCTTTTAACGAAGTAGAAATGATGGATAAATGCGCTGATTGGAGGGATATAGGTATCGGCTGTTTTTTCGAGTTGCTGGGGAGTTTCAAGGGTTTATCGAGCAAGAACTACTCAGCGAATTTGATTGGCTCGCAAAGAAAGGAGATGCAAGGACAGGAGTAACTCCATCTGCAACAGAGCAAATAAAGGAGATAAAGGCATCTTTCCATTCGTTGAAATTCAGTTTAGGAGATGGAGCGGCAAGTGAAATTCGTGAGCTTGGGAGAATGGAGATATTTGAGTTTTACCGATTCGCAACAAGCAGAAAAAACCAATATAAAAAGCACGTAGGCAAATGAGTACAGAATTGGAGTTCAGAATGAAGGTTCAAAACGATCTTCTCAACAGCGTAAATGACAATATAGAGGCTCTTCGAAAATTCGCGAAGGTGGAGGAAGAGGTCAATAATTCTGAACGCCAAATCGGAAAGGATTTACTTGCGTCTTTTTCTGAGCGCGAAAAAGCTAGCGCACGACAGGCTCAGAGCACATTGAAGCAGTCACAAGCCCTTGATCAAATGGCGGGTGTTATTGAGAAAGTGCGAAAGGCTAACAGCAGTGTTGCCGGGGATGCGTCTAAAGCATTGAGTTCTTTGAAGAGCAATGAGGCTGAAATAAAAGGCATTTACGATGAATTAACAAAACTTGACGCTAAAGGTCAGGATCTCATTAAGAATGTTGCTCGCGCTGCCGATTCAGGTAATGTTGAAGAGGTAGGGCGTTTGATGGATGAGTTTCAAAAAGGACTTGACCCAGAGCAAGCGAAAGCGTTTGCTCAAGGAATGGAGGAAGGTTTTGAAAAGGTAGAGGTAGCAATTAATCGACCAACAAAGGAACTTCGTGAACTTAAACGGCAAATGCAAGCTGGCGAACTCGAAGGGGATGAGTTGGAGGTTGCTATAAGAAGAGCTGCAGAACTTGAAGACGAAATTGGTGATGTTCAGCAGCGAATCAAAGCCCTTTCATCTGACACCTTCACCCTTGATGCTGTTGTGGGAGGATTCGAGGCGCTTGCAGGTGGGGCGGCTGTGGCCGAAGGCGCTATCGCGCTGATGGGTGTTGAGAATGAGGACTTTCAAGAAACCATGATCAAACTGAATGCTCTAATGGCGATTTCTCAAGGACTACAATCAGTGAGCAATCAATTACTTGGAGATGGTGCGTTCAAAACCAAATTGATTTCATCAGCCCAATCCGTGTATGCTGCTGCCGTAGGAACAAGCACAGGAGCCATGAAAGGATTTCGCACAGCTCTTCTTGCCACCGGTATAGGTGCGGCTGTTATTGCAATAGGTGCGCTTGTAGCTAATTGGGATAAGCTGTCAGAGGCTATTTCAGGAACTTCAGTTGAACAGAAAATCAATGCGCAGATTTCAGAAAAGGCAATTGACTCAGTAGCTGAAGAGGTAACAGCTCTCGATGTAAAACTCTTGAAGATAAATGAACTTGCTGTTGGTGAAAAGGAACGGACAAGACTGATTCAAGAACTACAGGCAGAGTACCCTAATTATTTGGGAAATATTGACGCGGAATCAGTCACCACTGATGATCTTACGAAAAGCGTGATTAAACTGAAGGATGCCTATGTTCTAAAAGCTAAAATTCGCGCTGCTGAAGAATTGTTGGTTGAGGCAAACAAGAAATCCTTGCAACTCGAAAACCAAGCGGTAAAAGAATCCCTGACGCTGACTGAGAAATTCTTGCGAGGTGCACAGTCTGTTTTTGATGCTGGTGCGGCTGGAAGAGGTGCTTATGGTGATGCCTTGGAAAACCGAAGCGAAGAGAACGCTAAGATAACATCTGAAATTGATGCTTTGAACAAAGTTATCACTGAAGGTGCAGCGCAATTGGAGGCAATTGGAGGCGATCCGGAACAAGTAAAGAGCAATGGAACAAAGGTTCTCAATAATAATCGAAAGGCCAACAATGACATATTGAAGGAACAGGAAAGGGCACAAGCAGAGCAATTACGAGCCCGTGAATCCTTCTATGATGAAATGTCAAAGCTATTCGATGATGCCAACGATGCTGAAATTGAATCCTTGATTGGTGAAGCCAAATTGGCTGCACTTGCTGCTGTTGAGGATGAGAAGATATCCGTGATTGAAGAGTCAACAAAGTTATTGGCACAACAAGCAGGGTTCCAAGGTGATGAATTGGCAGCGAAGTACGTTGAAATTGAAAAATATATTGGACAACTTCGGTTAGATGCGGAGCGTAAGGCAACCGATGATCTCATTCAATTTCGAGCTGATCAAGCAGCTAATCAAATTGATGCGTCCAATGAATCATTGCAGCAGCAAGAGGAAATTGAGATAAATCGCGCTGCTGTCAGATTAGAATCACAAAGGGCATCCTTTGAAAACGAACAGGCGTTCGAGGACTTCAAGAACCAGGAGTTGCTCAAAATCAATTTAGCTTATGCTCAAAAGCGATTGGAGTTGCTTCAGGGAAGTACCGATGCTGAATCAGAGGTGCAAAAATCACAACTTGAGCGAACCATTTCTGAACTGAAATCACAGATTGAAACGGTTACACCAGAAGCGGCTGCTGAGAAAGAGGGATCTTTTTTACAAGGCCTACTTGGGCTAGATGATGAAGGATTGGCTTCATTCAAAGAAGCAGCGGCCAGTGCTGCTGATGCACTATTGGGATTATACGCAACGGCTAATGCAGCCCGAATCCAAGATGCAGAGAATCAAATCAAAGCAAGTGATGACATCCTAACTCAACTAAATGCCCAATTGGATGAGGAAAAAGGATTGAAAGCGGAAGGTCTCGCAAACAATGTCACAGCTGTTGAGAAGGAAATAGCGGAAGAGAAAAAGCGCAGAGAGGCAGCACTAAAGGAAAAGCAAAAACTGCAAAAGCGACAAGCATTAATTGATGCGGCAGTGCAGGCAAGTAGTCTGATCACGGCCACAGCACAAATATTTGCAGCGGAGTCAACCAAGGGTTTAGCAGGGGTATTGGTAGCAGTTGGCGCCATTGCGTCTCTGTTCGCGATATTCGCAGCCACAAAATCAAAGATAAAAGCGGCATCAACTCAACTTCGACATGGTGGATCCGGTGATAAGACGGGCATGTTCACTGGGCGTTCACACGAGCAAGGTGGTGAAAAATTCTTGGACCATGTAGAAGTCGAAAGCGATGAGGCATGGGGAGTATTGAGCAGGTCAGCATCAAGAAAGTATGGAAACGCCTTTCACAAGATGGTAGAGGCCATGAACAACGGCAATTTTAATCCTTCAATAGTCAAAGCCCCAATGGTACCGGCTGTAGCATTCGTGCGAGATGCTGATTTCGAGGGTATGAGGTATGGAAGGGCTGCTCAGGATTCTGATCGTTTGCGTTTGGAGCTTGAGAAAACAAATCTAAAGCTAGATAAAATGCACGCTAAATTGTCAGAAATAGAGGCCAAACCAACATCATGGAATGAAGGTGATACCACCGTTGTAAAAAAAGGTATGAAGGTTGTAAAGACCAGAACAAACTCATTTTGATGTACTTTAGCTATATGAAAGCACTTTTTTTGATTGGATTGGTTTTATTAGCGACTTCTTTGGTTGCTCAGAAGCGTGTTGTTTATGGTATTGGTGGTGGTGTGATGGACGCTTCAGTAACTATTGATGAGTACAAAAGCACTGATGGGTATGCTTGCCATTTATTTATGGATTTATATACTAGCGAAGTAGGATTGATCCGCTTCATGGGTGGTTTTATAGATCGCGGATTTAGTTATACCAATCAGGAAGTGTCGATTAGAGAAACAGATCGACATGCGAATGTTGTGGTACTCAAAGGATGGGATATTCCTACTTCAGAGAAATGCCATCCATTAATACTTATTGGTCCATCATACGATTTTCACAAAGGAAATCCATTGCATTTTAGCGCAAATTTGCAATTCCTTTGCGCATGGAAACACTTCGAAGTGGGAGCAGATCTTCAAAAGTCTATCAATAACGCAAGTGGCTCAGATGATTCAGAATTCAAGTATCAGAACCTAGGCCTGAGAATGAATGTGAAGTTTTGATGAGTTTAGTGTAATCTATTTTTATCATGTTTATTCTTGAAATTACAAGTTGGTTCACTTCTGATTGGTGGCAGGTTTATTTGGGTTTTACAACAACTATTGTTGCTGCCATTCTATTTAATAAACAAAGGGTTTCAATGGATGCTCAAGTGAATTCTTTTAATCATCAATTGAGAGTAGATTTAAACTCTGAGCTTGAATATTGGTTTGATTTTAAAGCGGATAAAGGTGATTGTTATGAGCTTACTGGACAAATACGTTCAGTTATAATAGGAGCAGGAAGACCAGAAGTGATTGATCGAATTATTTTGAAGTATATTGGAATATTGGTAAGACTGGATAAGTCGATCGGTATGTCTAATGCTTCATTACTACAATCCAATCTTCAAGTTGTAAAGCAATTATACTTACACAAAATAAAAGAACAACTGCATAATATAGCACAGCAGTGTCAATTGTGTATCACAAATAGAGTTCACATTCAAATTTGCTCTTTGTATCTGAACAAGTTGATGGAAATTGAAAACAAATTAAATTTGGATGTTATGCGTCAGGCTTCGACTGCGTTCGGCTCTAAAAGTTCTGACATTAATAAAGCACAAATAGCTTCTTTTTCTTCGTGTTTTGGCTCAAAACTTGACATAAAAGAACGACAATATGCCCACGCATTTTTCTTAAATTCTTCGTCAATATTCTCTTTGAATTTTACTTGACCGCCACCAAAAAAAAGTTTTGAAAATAATCTATTGTATGGTGTATGACCGCCATAAAAACCTCTCTCTCTTGCTTCTTCTAAAAGAGTTTTATCAGTTTTGAAAGTTGAGAATGCCATATCTAATCCTGACACTTTTGGAAATTTAAATTTTGTTAAGTCCATTTTTTATATATTTAAAGTTTTAAAATAGTTTATCAATTAGCCCGAACGCATAACAGCCAGTTTTGCAAAAGCAGGGCAGTAGTAATAAATTCAACACCAGTACTACTATTTGGCATTGTGCGAATATTCAGCATTTGTAATCCTAATCCCTGCCTTCGCAAAGCTGGGCGGACGTTAGGGATAGGTATGTAGACTTTTCTGTTGAAGTTACTGCGAAATAGTTCCAATATAAACGGCATCTAAAAAAAGTAGAGCCCGGTAATCAGTCGGGCTCTTCACATAAATCTGTTGGTTGTTGGAAACAATCAAAAGGTTCAATGCAAATCTATGTGAAATACATGTGAGTTAAAATTTTGACTTCACCAAACTATGCACGCGAAATGCACATAATTTGGATGATCAATGAAGTACAGAATATTCATTTCCCACGGATCCGATATTACAGAGGTAAAGCAGCCGCTAGGTAAGGTTTCTCTGAGTAAAGAGAAGAGCTCCAATGATTATGGAGGTTACTATTGGGAAAGTAAGTTATCTAGTTTTACCATCCAGCGCAAGTTGGATTCTGCTGCTTACGATCTTCTGATGAGCATTGAGAATTCCGTTTATCGGTGTGACCCTGTATATGTTGAGCTTCGCCGGTATGTAGACACCTTCAATAATCAGTATAACATTGAGTTTCGTGGTGAATTCTCTATGAATTCATGTAAATTCAATATAGAACACTGCAAGATTGAAGTTAGTTGTCGGGAGGTTAGTTTGTACTCGTGTTTGAATAAAAATAAAGATGCTGATTATAACTTTCTTAGCATCGAAAACCCAATAACAGGAAGTGTTTTTCGTATTTCAAACCTGCTGCCATTCAACATGGTTGGAGCGGTTGAATACTCTTCAGACGACATGTCTGGTGATCCAACATGGGATAATTTAACTTTGCCGGGAATCATCGGAGGCGTGCCCGGATCAACAACAATTTATTTTAGATTGTACGTTGTTACGGAATGCATTGGCAATGTTTCGCAAACACCGGATGCGGGCTATGGACAAACTCCTGAGGATTGGATTCCTTTGTTAGAATGCTTTACTCTTGGGGATGGTTCACAATACACGAAATGGGTCATGTACCCGCCTACCTATGTTGGGCAATACATTGTCAGCCAATTAAGCTACATAGATACATGCCCTGTAACAACAGCGATTGGTCAAATAACGATCTCAGGTACTTGTTGCAGCTTAGTGTTCACAGAGGGCACTCCTGGTTATGCAGTGAGCACAATACCAAATGGAAGGTCTTTATATAAGACTATCTTAGCGGTGACTTCCTTTGCTTTAACAGATTGTCCATATTCAATTAGTTTCGCGAAATCTGATTTTTTTCTTTTTAATTCAGACTTGGTTGAGACTACATACAACCAAGTTTCAGGTGGGCTTCATTATTGGAAGCACCCGCTTTTATTTCAAATAACTGATGTCAAGTTTCCTGAAGCGTCTGAACAAGCATCAATTGGGATGATCACTTTTAAGAAGTTGATGTCTGATTTGTATAAAATGTTCAAGGTGGTATGGTGGCTAGAATCAGATGGCTCAAACTATTGGGTGAGGGTGGAACATGAAAGTTTTGCAGAAAGCCTAGATGTGATCAATCTCTCTAACTTGAAGGGATTCAAAGCATATAACTATCTTAATGAAAACTTGCCATATTCTCTTAAATTCAGCACGCCTGTTCAGAGAAACTTAGACTTCGTTGGCTCAGAAATAAAGTTCTCTCCAAACTGCACAAATCAAGAAATTGAGAGTCGAAACACTGATATGCTTTGCGCTGACATCGATTATATACAATCCTTTCCGGACAACATAACAAATGACGCAATTGTAATTGTTGCAGCTGATGCGGACGGTAACATTTGGTCAACAACAGGCATGCTATCTAACAACTCGCAAGTCAACGCTCCAATGTCATGGGCCAATCTGCATGATGCTTTCCACAGGCACGGGGCTCACACACCAAGCGGCAAGCTCAATAACGTAGATGTAGATTTCGTTTCTACCAAAAGAATCAAGCGCCAAAGCCTGACTGCAAAGAATTGTGATCTATACCTTCATTCTTTTACCATGTGTGAAACAGAGCTAGGTATTGGAGAAATAAATTCAATCACTACCGAAATACATTCATGTGTTTCTCAAATTGATGTAACGCTATGACAAAGAATCATTTCCATACCAAATTACCATTTTTTCAAACTACGAGTTTCGATGATCAGCCGGAATTGCAAATAAGCAAGACTGTCGCTGAATTCAGGGAATTCAAAGGAATACCAAATCCATCTGATTGGTACCCGGAATTCATATTTCACCGCCAATGGTCATCGGAATTACCTTCGTCTATGTCGGTGCAGGTTTGGAATACCGATACCGATACACTTCATGTGGACTTTGGAGCACTACCTATATTCACAGTGTTTTTTCAGCATTACCAAGTCATCATTGATGGGCAAGCGCGAATAGTTACCATGTTCTCTGGAATATACGATTCTGTGACAACAATGCCTTCAGGCAATTACCAATATCGTGTAACCATAGGTGCATATCGTTTTTATAGCGAGATATGGGAGGTTTGCGACCTAAAATACAACACCACATTTCATAAGCATTTTACACGATTTGTGTATTATGCTGCTTGCAATTTTGGGGGTATCAACTATTCAATACTTCCTAACTACAAGAATAACCTTTGGATTCCATCTGAAGGAATTATGCCTGAGTCCGTTTTAGTGGAGGAAAATGCTACAAACCTGCAAAGTGAGGTTGTATCATCACGTCAAGAAATTTTGAAAACGCACCTTTTTGCATGCCCAAGGCTAACTGTTGCAATGGTCGATGCAATCAATAGTATGGCTATGTATGCCAATGGTGAGAATAGAAAATTATATCTTATTGGTAGAAATGCATACGATTCAAAGATTTTCATAAAAGGTTTAGATGTAGAGAAGCCCGACTATAGTATTTCAGAGCTTTGCCCTTCCTTAAAGATACGAGTTCAGATCGATCCAATGCTTGCTAGTGATGATTGTTGTGAAACCCAAGAGATCGTTTCTTTTGTTGGGAAAGTACCTCCTAGCGCGAACGTGTCAAAAGTGAATTCAACCACGATTCGCGTGCAGAAGAATTTTACTTTGGGGGATTGGATAGCACAAGGTTTACTGCCAGCGTGGAGCCTAGTGAGGATTCAATACAGCAAGGATAGTGGAGCATTTCAGTTATTACCAACCACCTATTCTTACATGCAGTTATTCTCCGGGGTAAACGTTTCGGGTTTAGCGCCTGGTAGTTACGTTTTCAGAATCCAATTGAAAACAATAGCTTCAGGATCTGAATCCCATTGGTCAAACAATTCCGTTGGCATCAACCTGCCTTGATAATCGGTTAAAAACTTTAATTTGACGCAATTAGCATAAATTGAAATTGTGCATATTATTGGTGTTCCTAATTTTAGTCTAACCTATCAATAAACACAATGAAAAAGAATCTGATTGCATTTCTACTAGGTGCACTTATCGGCCTAGCCTTTATGCCTGACTCATGGGCTTACTCGAATCAACCCCCAAAAATTATAGACATGACAAATTCTAACGAATTGAACCTGCTCTTAGGTGTGGAAACATCTCAAGCGCCAATCACAAACGAAGCGGTCACTGAGTTGCTCGGTTTACCCGGTTATCTTGCGCCTTTTGCCAACAAGCAACTGAAGCCAGCGAGCTCGCAAGGCTTCAAATTTGAAACACACATCAAGCGATTGTGGTCCAGAGGTGCTTACACGGATGAAGTTGTTTTAGAACAATTTGTTCCGGTTACTTCACCTACCAAAAATTCCTTTGGCTTATTGAATTTCCTAAGCGAAAAAGTGAATCAGGCTTTCTTTACTGAAACAGCTCCTTTCGAATGGGAAAATAAAGGCAAGAACGATGCAACCGGCTTCCGAAATAGTCAAGTCATAACAATGGACGATGATTCATTGAAAATGCGATCACTCGGAGTTTTTATGAATATTGAAAGCCCTTCCCGTCATGGCTCTATTGGTGACACCAATGGTAAATTCGATGGAGAGGCTATCCAATACGAGAAAGGATGGCTTGAATGCAAACACGACAAAGTTGTCCATAATATATCAAGACTTCGCAGACGTGTAGCAGGAACCGGTACTTCGTTAAGTAACCCTGTGCAATTTGAGATCATCGAAACAGTCAAGACTTCTCGTCAAACAGGAAACTCGATCATATTGACAAAAGACAAGATAGAATCATTGGGATATACTGATGAGCAGTTGTCTGAAATGGCTTTTCAAGAATGGAACATTATCGACGCTAATCCTGCAACAGATCTATGCACGATTGCTCTGGAAATTCAGGAATTAGAAGGTTCTCCAAACACATACTTCCCGCAAGTATGGATCAATGGCAAGGATGACAATTCGATTAACTTCCGTGATTTGATGACGCCTTGGGGTTACAAGATTCCCGACTTCACGTTGAAGATTTGTGGCCACGGAGATGTTACCACTGAGGACTTGTTCACCTTTGATACCGATGGTAGAGCTATACCGCGATATGACGCACCAATCGTGACAAGTGCTAATCCAACACTCATGGGCTTCCGTGGTAAGTTTTCAGAAACTCGATTTGAGAATGAATTGCCTCCGTTTATCAAAGTTGTTGATGGAGATAAGTACGGAGCCACAGTTGATACAGAAGGAAATTTAACAATTGAGTTTCCTGCTGGTGTTGAGCGCAAGGTTATTGGATTTCATATAGCATTCAAGCCTGACACGGGTAAGAGCGATTTTTATCACACCTATCTCAACCTGCATACGGGTGAAGAGACTTTGAAATTTTGGAGTGTATAAAACATTCCTACCCCTCATGTGAGGGGTAAATTGTGGGGTGGAGCAGTGGTCAGCTCGTGAGATTCATTATCTCAAGGTCGGAGGTTCGAATCCTTCCCCCGCAACGGTTTTGGTTAAAAGCTATAAAACGGTTAAACAAAGTGTCCACGGCAGGAAACGTCTTGCCGTGGTTCCTTTTCAAAAAGCAATATCACATGGATAAAATCTTAGGCATCCTTTACATCAGTTTGGCTGCTGCCATTCTTTATTACGTAGTATTCTCTAAAAGGCAATACATAGCCAGCGCGATCAAAAAGGTGCGTTCATCCTACGTTGGAAAGTTTGTTCCTGAATTGTGGGCCATACCACTTGTATCTGTTATCCTGCTGTATTTGATGCCACCATTGATGGAGTGGATTGATCCAACAAACCATGTTGTTGAGTCTGAGATATACCAATTCCTTCCAATTGCATGTGGAGCAGTGATTGTCATAAATGGCTTTGCTTTCCTCGGTATTCGCCTAAACTTTAAATCAGCATACTTATGGTACGAAAAACAATTCGATTCCAACGATTCGCCTTATTTGCCTTACATATTCTTTGGAGCGTTCATCCTTTACACGCTTCTACCCGCGATTATTCTTGCGGCCTTGATATAGTTGAGTGCGCACAGGAAACAATTGGCCAAAGCGAAACGCATGGGAATAACAGATCGCCATTCATTGATCAGTGCTTGCGTTTATGTGGTGTTGGTCTTGGGAATCCATGGTGTGCTGCTGTTGGTGCTATGTGGCACTATATGGCGGGTATAGATAATCCAATGTCGGCTTATTCGCCCTCTTGGTTTCCTGAATCAAAGTGTATTTACATACGTGGCCGAAAGGATGAGGATAAGATAAGACCAGGAGATTGTGGCGGCATTTACATCGCATCAAAAAAGCGTATTGGCCATTGGGCTCTTGTGGAATCATCGGACCAAAAATGGGTGGATACTATTGAGGGCAACACCAACGAAGGTGGCAGTGATGAGGGAGATAGAGTGATGCGCAGAAAGCGTTTGAAAAAGAATATTGAACGAATATCAAGATACTGGGATGAACAATAAAACATTGGCAATTATTGCCGCAATAGCCCTCATAATCGCGCTGGTTACAACCGTAATGTATCAGCGCACAAAGCGCGAATTGGAATCTATTCAGGCATGGAAGGATCAGGATCCGTTTATCCAAGCCGAAATCGAAATGCTCAAAGCAGAGAGAATAGAGATAAGAAAAAGAGCAGAGCAGAACGAAGCAAGGGCAGACTCTCTTCAGTCCGTGATTTCAAAAGTAAAAAAGCAATCTAATCAAACAACAATCGAATATGTTGAAGACCTTAATGCGTGGCGTGCTTTGCCTCCTTCTGATCGGGATGTCAGGATCAATTTTTTCTCAAAAGAACTCTCCACAGTGGATTCAATCCCCATCTGGTGATACTCTTCTCGGTTTTAATAGTGCACATGTCGATATTCTTGGGGAGAAACTGATACTAAAATCGTATTTGGTTCAGCGCAATTATGAGCTCGTGCAGATCAATGATTTGATGACTCAAAGATGCAATGCGTTGTCATCTGCATTGGAAGATCGTATGGAAGAGGTGGCTAAAATTGACGATGAATTGAGATTAACAACTATGCGATTACAGACTTTAAATCTGCAAATCGAAGATCAAGAAAAAAAGATCAAGACACTTCGCAGGATCATAATTCTGCAAAAGACAATCATAATCATTGAATCGGCAGCTCTTTTGGTTGCCGGTACTTTGATTGTGCTAAATACCAAGGATTGAATTACTTGTGAATAATTAAATGTAATTCGCTCTAATTCGCACAAGTTTGCATTGCATATTTGAACATAACAACTTTAAACAAACATTGCAATGGCATTTCCAACAATTGTCTCCTACGGCTGTAACATGCAGCCACCGCAAGTTGATGAATTCAACTGCGCACCTACAGTTACCGATGGTGAAGTAACAGAAATCTACCTGACCGCAGCTCCTCTATTGGAGGCTGACCTTGCAGATGCAGCGTCTTTCGCATTGAAGCTAGACCAACAACCAGATTCACAGGACGATGTGGTTCGCATCAAGGTAACTGGAAAGATTGCTGTAGCTGAGCCGCCCGTAGTTCGTGTGGAGGGCGGTCAAGAAATTCGCGCTGGAAAATACAAGTTTTCACTTGAAGCAGAGCAGTTCAATGACACGGACATCAATTATGCTGCTGTTCGTATGCTTCAGTACGGAAACAAGCCAATGATCATGTATTTCCGTGTGGGAAATAATCTCTATGGTGGTGCAGAAAACGTACATGACGGTATCTCTGTAAATGTCAGCGCATATCAAACCGCTGAGGGTCCGGGAAATTTGGTGAAAAATATTTACAAGGCTTCTTGGGAAGATGCATTGCAGCCAAATCGTCAAGCTCACCCACTAGCATAATCTATGTCTAGTTACAACCAACATCAGAAAAGAAAAAACACGGTAGCCGATACAATTGTCGGCTACTGTGTTATTAATGCTTCTGACACAAAGATTGCAACGCTCTCTGATGGCGTAGATGATGCTGGCGCACCTTATTCGATGCCTAATTCAGCCACAGGAGCAAGGATTGAGATTGAGTTCACTTCCCCTTCAAATGAAATGCGTGTTGTCACCGCAAGCGGCTTTGATCCTGATGTGAACTTAAAGAATGGCGAAGCAATCTTTGAGAACAAAACAGTGCTGCTATTGGGCAAAACTTCCAATACCAATTTTGATCCTTCTGAGTTGGTTAATTTCAAGGCTGCTATCAAATCAGGATGTACCGCAAAACTGCAGGTCACTTTTTACCGAAATGCTTAAACTCAGTCCAGTAGATAAATCAATTATTGCTGAAGCAACATTGGCAGAGCTGCCATTGGTTGGTGATCTCTATAAGTTTTATCGAGTTGGTGACGCTATTTACGCATGGTCGGAATTGGCCACAACTTATATACAGGTGAATGGTGGTGGGGGTGGTTCAATACCACAAGCAAAATTCCTTACACTTGAGGCGCATGCCGGTTTGGATAATGAGCGAGTGTTTGCGCCTGGTGAAAATATTCAGTCAAATGATGCTGGTGCAGGTGCTTCATACGAAGTGTCGATGAAACTTGGAGCGACTATACCCAATGGAGTAGATTTCTCAACTACTGGAAAAAGCAACAATATTAGCCCAACAGGATGGAATGATGCGTGGGCTACCTCTACCGGTACAGGTAGAGCAACTATTCTCAATTATACCGGTACCGATTACGCAATAATTTCAGGACTTACCGGAGGCGTTGAAGGCCGGATATGCATGTTTGTAAACAAGTCGGAGCAGCTAGTTATTATTGAGCACAACAGTGACAATAGCAGCGCTGCCAATCGGATAAATTCTAAAAATGGCATCGCTATTTTTTTAAGCCCCGGAAGATCAATTTTTTTGCAATATTGTGCTGGTGCATGGCAGATGCTTTTTGGTGATCTTTGGACAGCGTTCGATGATTTCACCGGTTTGCAAGGAACATGGACAGGGCCGGTAGGTAGTTTCAATGCATTAGGCGTGAGCACTACATCTTCGGTATTAGCACCAAGCCAATACGGAATTATTTCAGCAGCACCAACCGCTGGTGCTCGTAGTTTTTTAGGAAGTTCATTTGGTGGTCCGTATGCACCAACTAGCGGTGATCCTGCGTACCCGGTAGTATTCGCAACGAAAGTTTACTTATCAGCTCTGCCAAGTACGTTTGCTCGACTTGCGATTGGTGTAGGAAACTTCATCAGTGGGGCGGGTTCCTTCTATACAACAGGAGCTTGCAATGGAACCGTCTTTGGATATGGATATGATTCAGGCATTCCAAACGCAACAACCAATTGGTTTATTTATAGCGGCCTTGCAGGAAGTGCCGCAAACGTTGCAGCAGGCGCTTTAGATTCGGGAATTCCTATTTCTCAGTGCGTGAATGCATGGAATGTGTTTGTCATATACTTTGACTACAAGAACAACATTTATAAGTTCTTTCATAGCCCGGACATGAAAACGTACAATTATGTTGGACTCAGAACCACTAGATCAGGGGGAGCGACATTTGGATGGTGGTACGAAGCAACAAACGCTTCTCGTCCAACGATGTGGACGGATTGGGCAGGTATCTCAATAAAATTCAGTACAAGACGATGATTAGACTTACACATAAAATAAGCATACCTACAATTGACAGCGTTGATTTGTACGATGTGATTATACGGATGGAGAATTTCTCCATAGAGGATATGGTAAGATATCAGGATCCATTAACCGCTGAAACAATCGCGCTCCAACAACAGATAGTCGATGCTGAAAATGCACTGGCAGCAGCAGTAGTTACTAGTTCAGTAAGCAATTTCAACACAAGAATGGCTTTGGCGCAAACAAGGGATGAGTTAAGGTTGGAATTGCAGCCACTTTTGCTTGCTGATTATGGAGCAGCATTGGCTAGCGTGCGCTATTTCGCTATCAAAGATGAAATAGAAATGCCTTTACCTATATCTGGACTCAAAGAAAAATTTGAGTGCTTCATAACCGATTTGGAGAATTATGAGGGAGAAGACGCGAATATGTTCACTAGGTCCAAGATCAAAATGCGTCATTTCATTATCGCTTCACTTGTTGAATCGAAATTCCTGAGCTTTGATAAACCAACAGATTTCATAATTGAAAAATAACCACCATGCAACTACGGCTTATGCACCATATAGACGATTCATCCAACATACCTGTATTCATCTGCTCCGCAATTATTGGGGTGGTTAGCCGCTTGTTTTTTTCAGACGTTTACCTACCTTTAATCATGGCAGTGGCTTCAGGTTTTTTAGGTGTAATTGCGAAAAAATTAGGGGAGTACCTCTTTGAGCTGGCTAAAAAGAAGTTTGAATCTTGGAAGCAAAAGCGGTCTAGGCGCAAATCAAGGAAAGCAAAACCAACATCATAGCATTCGCTTCAATTCACGAGTAACATCATCTTCCACTGTATTTGTGTATTTGAGCATCGTTTTTATCATTGAGATACCAGTGATTTTCATGGCCACAAATGCAGGAACGCCACGATTGACTAGGTTCGAAATAAAGGTGCGCCTACCGGTATGAAAGCTGATGAATTCATATTTGGGCAGTGTTGTAACAATCTGATTTTTACCGCTCATCCGGGTAATGCGCATAGGGGTATCTATACCAGCTTGTTTTGCGATTTGCTTAATAGCGCGATTGATATATGGTTCAGCAAACACAAACCGCTCCTGCAATATTTTGTCGATGTAGATTTTGGCGCTTGCACACCACCCAAGGAAAGGTATTTTGATTGGTACTTTATGTCTCCTGGTCTTAAACGCTTCGAATTCCCATGCATCATCACTTACCTGCGATGCATCTAATCTGAGCACATCACTCATTCGCGCTCCTGAATAGCAAGCCAAAAGGAATATGTTTCGAATGTAGTTCTTAGAAGGATCAAGGTCTAAAGAGGCCATGGACTGAATTTCCTGCTCAGTCAATGTGATGATCTCTTTGTTGAAATTGGTGCCAAAGCCTATTTTATGCTTCTTGAAGATATTGTTTGGGTTGTACCCCCTTCGTTCAGCCCAATTAAAAAAGGTCTTGTAAATCTTCAGGATTCCTTGAATGTGTTCGTTAACTCTCTCCTTATCAATGTAAAACTGAATCAACTTGTCAAAAAATGACAAGTCGTATTTTGGAAATTCAGGGTGAATAAGTTGAGCCCGGATGAGGTTGTGCCTTCTCAATGTCTGATCAGTCAATAGTTTCTTATTACTATCAAGAAATTCCTCAAAAGCAATCAGAACTGTATTTTGAGAGGGATGCTTGGAGGTGTTGAAATAAGTTGAAATGATGCGTTCAAATTGCCATTCTTTGTGCTCCGTGAACCTTATATGCACCTCATTTCGAATCTCTACCATGTAATCATGGACCACTTTGTAATGTGGGCTGATCAACTTGATCTCCTGCTTTGTTGAGTTCCATTCTGATGCCAGCAACTTAAAAGGAGATGGGTAACGGGCCCGATCCTTCCTGCTTTGAATTATATCCACATAAAGCCGGTACCGCTTTGATTTATCGGTATTTTTGGAACTTAGGTTCTTGAGGTAGAAGGAAACATTCGCCATAATCTAAAAATGGTGACACCAATGGTGACACGAAATTGTAAAAGAATTAAATCAAATTAAAGTTGCACAGGCGTAAAAGTATGGAAATGGCGCAATTTTACTACTAAATTGAATCAAATTAAATCAAGGTTTGAGCCCAGTCCTGGGCACAAACAAAAAGAGCAATACATTGATAATCAATACATTGCTCTTTTTTATTTCGGTACCGGTGACACCAAGGTGACACAATCAATTATAAATTTCTGGTGATTCTGCGAATAGGGTGCAGCGAAATAACTTCGTTTTGATTTAGATAAATTTCAGCACTGCGAGCTTTATCGAACGGACTTAAAAGGTATCTATCTCCTTCGTGCCAAAGAATCCTTACGAATTTGGCTGTTTTAGTTTGGATTAAGAACAGTTCACCGTAAACAGGTAGATCAAGCGTTCAGGGTCGAATAAGTCAAAATATCTCCTTTAATGATATTTGGTGCCATTGAGTTGTCGGGCATTGAATATTCGTTTCCATAATTTCCAGATGTTGCATCAGCTGCAATTTGCTTTGGCGGTGCGATATCCTTTTGGGTTATCGCGCTGGTTTGATCTGATACCATCATATACCCCTCACCAGTGAGCAACCATTCCATATTTAATTTTGGATCATACTTAGTCAAGTCCTTCAAAAAGTCAGGAGAGAAGTTTCGATTACCAGTCACCATCTTTCGATACATATCATAGTATGAATTTTGACCTAGCGAATTAATCATGTTATGCACACTGCCTTTTCCGCTATGAGCGACAAATTGCTCAAGTCGCTTTGCTTGTGCCTTCCTGCCTTCAATAATTTCTTTTCTAATCTTTGGGTTGTTCGGGAGCCTTGCCATGATTTATGTGTTTTGGCAAAGATAGTTATATAAAAGTTATTAACAATTAGACATAATTTGCATAATAAATATGCAAATAACTTGCAATTTGATTTAATTAGACTATATTTGCATAGTAAATTTATTAATTCACATAAATCAAATGGCAAAACAAAATCAAAAGTCGCCCGTGTCGAAGGAAGTAGTACGGGCTACAAAAACAGAAAGCGGCTTTCAAGTCGTAGATCTTCAAACATCAATCCCATCATTGAATGATGCACAAGTTGCACCGGTTGACTTAATGAGTGACTATTGGACACCAGAGCAGAGTGGCGAAACAAAGCGAATGTATTTCGTTCGTATTGCTCCACGCAACGTTGTTGACCAACAAGATCCATCAAAAGTAATTCCATTGGATTGTGCCTTTTTTCTTGAAAACTCTAATGGAGAGGTGAAATCAGTGAGCAATGGATCTAAGCGCTTGGTAGGTGCATTGGAATCAATCAACGCTCAGAATGGTATGCCTTTCGAGATTAAGTACCTTGGAAAAAAGCGCAACAAAAGCAATGCTTTTTCATCTGACAATTGGTCAATCAAACCATTGATGATTGCAACAGAAGTTGTTGGGGAGGGCGTTGAGTAATGACTACAATGCCTGACTTAAACAGTGCGGTCGTAGGCGAGGAATTAAACCCCCTCGCCTTCGATTTCGCTGACTACGCCAACATCGAAGATATGTTGGATCGTATCAATGCTTCAGATGAACGCATTGAAATCAATTTGGCCGAAATGAGTGTGAATGGTCGAGTTTTGGAAGAGCCAATGGAAAAGTATTTGGCTACCAAAGCGATCAGTTCAAGCGCGATAAAGGAAGCCCTAAAGTCTCCACAGCATTTTTGGTTCTACATGAATGACAGAACAGAAAAGGGCACAAAGAAGCATTTCGAGCTCGGTACGTTCGCTCACATGGCTTTCCTAGAGCCTGAGTTGTTCGATCTAGTTATTGTTGAGCCTGATGCGCCACTGAACACGAAGGAAGGTGTACAGACCCATGTTGATTTTTGGGAAGCCAAATCAAACAAGTTTATCAAGGCTAGCGCTCAAACTGAAGTGGAGTTGCTCGGGCTAGACATCACTAAGATGGATGGTAAGCGCGAATACATCAAACAATTGAAAGCGCAATCCAAGTACAAGTCTGTTGAGGATGGACATTTTCAAGTCATCAAATGGTTGAAGCGCAATTACACAACCTATGGGGGTGGTATTCTGCAAAAAATATTTGCAGGTGCAAAAGCAGAAGTGAGTTTCTATGGTGTGGATGCTGAAACAGGATTGGACGTGAAAATTCGCCCTGATGCATTCAATATCGAAGAGAACATTGGCGTTAACGCAATTATCTCTGTAAAGACCACTAAGGCTGCGACAAAGGGCAAATTTGAGCTTGATTGTGCGTCCTATGGCTACCATGTTTCGGAAGCAATGTACCAAAAGGTTGCAACGGACATCACTGGTCGCAAGTTCAATGCAACCATCATGGTAATGCTTCAAACAGAGCCTCCTTATTTGCTCGCAGTCTTTTGGTGGAATCCAAGTGACCTTCATGCAGGTAGAATGAGATATGACCATGCGATGCAGACAGTTTCAGAAGCATTTGATAAAAAACTATTCCCTGGTTTTGACGCTTATGCAGAGGCTGGCCATTATGGGATCATTCAAATGGAGTTGCCTTATTGGATTCAAAAGGAAGTTGATCCAATGGACATCGAAGAGTAAACCAATGCACCCCTATTCAATTGAGTAGGGGTGCTAATTATAACCCCCAACAATTTTAATTATGTCAGAATTAAGAACGATTATCCACCGCTATTCAGATGATGAACTGAATGCAGTGAACGCACGCTTCACGGAAGTAGCGCAAGACCTTGAGACGGTCGAAAACGAAGCAAAGATCACATCAGACGGCTTCAAAAAGCAGGTTAAGAGCCTCAAATCAGTGCAAAAAGAAATGCTCGAAAACATTCGTAGCAAATCTGAGATGCGCGATGTGGAGGTTGAGCCACGTCCAAACTATGCCACAAACATGATGGAGTATTACTCTGTTGACGGAGGTGAAATGGTGGACCAAAGACGCCTCATGCCAAACGAACGTCAACTCACTATTGATAACGATGCAACGGTTGTCTCGATGCGTCACAAAACAGCCTAATCAATGGAAAAGATCGAATTGAACATCATGGATGGAGAAACAAGGGAGATTGTTATCCGTGAAGGGCAGGCGTCAATTATTCGCCAGCCGAAAGGTTATTCTTTGACCGGTACATTGGCTAGTGTCATTGATTACTTTCAAAAACGCAAAGCAGCAGGGATTCAAATTGATCCTAAGAATTCGTTGCTGTTGGTCAATGAAGGTGAACGCACAGTGGAACTGCAATTGCAAAAAGAGATAGTTGAAGAGACTATTTCTATCAAAGGGGCGCTGGTTAAGAACAAGGACTACAAAGAACTTGGAATCAATACCACTGTAAAGCACTCTGAAAAGGATTTGGAAATGCTTCTACGCAAGCGCCCACACCTTTTCGAATCAACTCAGGATTATCGAGACACCTTGAATTCCCTTCGCAACTTCACAATGAAGGTTGAAGGTGAATCCAAGAAAGCTGATGACCAGCGAGGCAAGATTGCCAATTCAGCTCACCTTAACGTGGAAACCAATATGCAGAAGGAGATCTCATTGCTCGTGACTCCGTGGCAAGGAGTTCAACCAACATCGACCACAATCGATGTATTGGTTTCCCTTGAAAGTGGATCCCCAAGATTCTATTTGGAAAGCGTTCCAATGATGCTTCTTGAGGAAGAGCAGGCTGAAAAAGAACTGAACAAAGTAGTGGAGGCATTGGCTGAATTGCCAATAATCTTCTCATAAGACATTTTAGTGAAGGGGGCCCTCCTGAAGAGATCAGTTTTTATTTTCTAGGGATGAAAATTGGTTCTGACTTGATTGCAACAAGTATAGGGAGGGCCAATGATATAGATGTGAGGTGTTGTTCGAAAGCTCCGGTACAGCGCCAGATGACCGGGAATTCTCAGTGAGATAGAACAGTGCCCATGGTGGGTGTGGTAGCTCAGATGGTTAGAGCTTCAGGTCGGCAGTTCGAGTCTGCCCCACACCGCAATTTTGAAAATATATGCAAATTAATTGTAATTTGATTTAATTTGCATATATATTTGTCGAGTAAATTTAAAATTCACATAAATCAATGGCACAAGAATTACAAATTCAGGAAGCGACAGAGGTCGTGATCCTTACTCCAGAGATGGAGCAGCAAATCAAAGAGGCAAATGAAACGCTTATCCAAGCGAATCTATCTTCATTGCCCATCAACAAAGATCAACTTGCCGAATTGCAAGCATTGAAATCTTTAAAGATTCAAGGGCTTGCAGACAAGGGTGGTTACAAGTTGATAGATACGGAGCGCAAGCGTGTTAAGCAATTGCGTTTAGCTATTCAAAGACGTGAAAAGGAAATCCTTGAGACACCAAAGGAGATCATCAACCGGGTAAAAGCAGGCGTTGCTGAATGGGTTGAAGAGTTAACTGAAATCGAAGATTATCTGCAAGCAGAACAGGCCAATTTCGAGCAGCTTGAGCGCGAAGAGAAAAAGCGCCTTCAGGACTTGGAAGACAAAAAGATCAATGATCGTTGCACTAGAATTGATGAAACGGGAGCCGTAATCAAAGGCCAAAGTTATTTCATTGGTGAACATGCGATCCACATGAATGACGTGTGCGATTTCAAGGAGGATGAGTTTAACCGCTGGATAGATCAGGCCAATATCATTGCTGCTGACATGGCAAAGGAAAAGGCCAAAGCAGATCTTATGAGTAAACGCAAGTCTGAGATCAATCAGCTCGGTATGTTTTATAATGAAGAGTCTGGTGTGTTTAGTCGCGCTCGATTCGAAACAACACTTACAGAAGAGCAGTTGTTTCTGTTGTCAGTTGAAGAGTTCAACGCCCTTCACAGTGACTTGTCTGATTTGCACATAGCTGAAAAGAAAAAGATAGAGGAGTTCGAGCGCAAGCAACAGGAGCAAGCAGAAGAGCAAAAGCGTATTGATGCCGCTCAAGTGCAGATCAAGCGCGATCGCGGCAACAATCGTCATCTAGCACTCACAAATCTTGGATTCTCCTTGATAGGAGAGGGGTACTACCTCGATGGTACCAATCAGGTTTTCACTAAAACCGAAATATTCGAAAGCGAAGAGGATGCATGGACTTTGATGCTTGCAACAGCTCAGGCAAAATCTGATGAGTACAACCAGGAGATTGAACTGATCCGTATCGAGAGCGAAGAAAAGGAGGCGAAGCAAAAGCAGTTTGAAGACCGCTGTGCAAACTTGCGAGCCCTTGGATTCGTTGAACGCGGTGAAGAGATTGCACTGCTGTTTGTCGGTGATGAAAAATTGGGAGTCAAATCGCTCAGTATGGTAGTGAGTTTCACTGAGATTAGAGAGGCGGGTCCAGAAGACTTTAGCCAAATTCTTGCAGGTTGTAGCGCTCACGCTTCTAATGTGTTCGATGCAAAGAATAGATTGGTGTTTGAGCAAAAGCACCAGAGCGAGAAACTTCGCGCTCAGGAGTTGAAGAAAATGCGTCCGGATGGAGAAATCCTGAAGGCATTGGTGCAAAATATTGATGCCCTAAAAGTTGATGTTTCTACCATGAAGTCGGAAGCAGGCAAGAAGGGCGCTGAAAGAGCAAATCATGCCATTGATTTATGCAAAAAAGAGTTGGCCAACATTACAATTGATTTTGTCTAATGAACGCCAACCACATTCGCAAGACTGACCGTGGGTTTGTAATAAATTTCCGTTACAACCCACGGCTTGTGGATGCTGTTAAACTCATTGATGGAAGATCATGGAATGACAAGCTAAAGTGCTGGACAGCTCCATTTTTTTCAGTCGATCAAGTAACAGCATTTGCTAATAAGTATGAATTTGAGATCGTAGATGAGAGCACAGGTAATTCGCCTTACGATTTTTCCAATATTGAATATCCTAAAATGCCTGAGTATAGAGGATCATCTACTTTTAGGCGCACCCCATTTCCTTATCAATTGGAAGGAGTGCAATATATCTGTGATAATAAAAGGGTGATCGTTGGTGATCAGATGGGGCTAGGTAAAACAGGCCAATCAATAATGGCAATCACAGAGGTGAATGCATTTCCATGCTTAATCATTTGCCCGGCTACTCTTCGTGAGAACTGGAGACGTGAATGGACTATTTGGACAGATAAGCGTGCAAGGGTGTTGGATGACTCTATAAAGAACCGGTGGGAGTTTCTCATTGATCGGGGCCAATACGATGTTTTCATCGTCAATTATGAGTCATTGCAGAAGTATTTTGTTGAAGAGCGCAAGCAGAAGGATGAAGGCGAAAAACTTACTTTGAAGGATTTCAAATTCAAGTCAGGCATTGACAAATTTCAATCTGTAATTATTGATGAGAGCCACAGATGCAAGAACAACGCTACCATTCAAACGAAGTTGACCAAGGGTATATGTAAGGACAAGGAGTACATTTTAGCGCTGACAGGAACACCTGTAATCAATAAACCAGATGATCTTATATCACAGCTCGCAATCATTGACCACCTGAACACCCTCGGAGGGTACAAGGCATTCAAAGCTATGTATTGTGATAAGCCAATCACCGGGGCATTGGAGCATCTGAACGCGCAACTCAGGCGCAATTGTTTCTTCAGAAGAGAAAAGCACGAGGTACTTACTCAGTTGCCTAGCAAAACAAGGCAGATCGTTTATTGCGAGATCAATAACAGGCAGGAGTACAAAGAGGCTGAAATGGATCTTGCTGACTACCTCAAAAAGTACCGCCAAAAAACGGATGAGGAAGTTCAGAAAAGCCTTCGTGGTGAACTCATGGTGAAGATGCAGGCACTGAAGAACATATCTGCCAATGGAAAGCTAGAAACGGCATTCGAATACATTGATGAAGTAATGGAGGCAGGCGAGAAATTGATTGTATTCGCTCACTTGCATGAGGTGATCAACAAGATCGTAGCAAAGTACCCTAAATGCGTCACAGTTACCGGAAACGATGCCCACGAACAGCGTGATGCTAATGTAGATCGCTTCCAAACGGATCCCGAATGTAGGCTGATCGTTTGTTCGATCATGGCTGCTGGTGTTGGTATTACGTTGACAGCAGCAAGCAGAGTTGCATTCGTTGAATTCGCATGGCACGCTGCTATACATGACCAGGCCGAAGATCGCGCTCATCGTATTGGCGCCAAAGACAATGTACAATGCACATATTTCGTGGGTAAAGACACGATTGATGAGCACATCTATGGAATCATCGAAGAGAAGCGATCAATGAGTAATTCAGCGGTAGGTGCCATTGATGTTACTACTGTGGATATTCTTGGAGATGCAGCACGATTATTTGATGAAAACTTTGGAAAATCAAACGATTCTAATAACTCAACACTTTTCTGAAATGGAATACAAATACGAAGAGGTTGTCAACGAAGGTTATCCGCAGTACAACATAAAAGTTGTAGTTAAAGAATCCAACGGCCTTTCTTTATTCGGTGAATGTGTGGAATTGAGGGAGCGCCTTCGAAAATTAGATAGCATAATAGATTTCATGGACAGATATGACTCCCTAAACTTTAGAATGGAGCAGGTGAAAGTACGGAAAATGCTCGACGAAAAAATGAAGGAACTATCCTCACTTGATCAGGAAAGAATTGGTCAAGAATTCAAAGTTAATAATCTGCATAAATAATTCACTGCAATTTGATGCAATTTGCATAATATTGCGGGGATGAAAACAGAAGTTTGGTCGGTAGCTGATTATCGCAAGTTTATTGTCAAAGGATTAAAGAAGGGCAAGTTGCCTAAGAAGCCCGCATCTATGCGTGGGCAAGAGCACCTGAGTAGGATTGGAATGGCGTTAAAGGACTCTGGTTATACAGTTGTCTTCGAACACATATTCCATCCTACTCGCAAGTGGCGCTTTGACCTTGCCTTGCCAATTCTGAAAATAGCAGTTGAATATGAGGGTATATCGTCATCTAAAAGCCGGCATACCACGATAAAGGGCTATACCGGTGATACGGAGAAGTACAATGAAGCTGCGCTAATGGGGTGGATTGTCATTCGAAAAACCGTCCTCAATTTATCAGGAGTTCATCAAGACATCCTAAAGGCTATCAAAGCCCGTGAATCTGAAACACATAAATCACATAAATCACATGGTTAACAATCAAATCAATCTTTCCTTCCTACAGGAATTCGCGCAAGAATGCGAAAGCTACAAGGCCGCACAAATTGCAGCAGAAAATGCTCGTTATGAATTTACGGTTGCTGAATACAAGTATCAAAACGGCTATATCGGATATCAAGAATTCAGTAGAGTGAGAATGCACTGGCATTCATCAGTCGATAAGATGCGTCAAATGCTAATGACAAATAAGCATTCTGTCTCAATCCAGTATTAATCTCAACCCTTATTGTTATGGCAAAAGATCCAGCGTTTTTATTTTATCCTGGGGATTTCTTGACTGGTGTTCAAGATTTAACTATGGAAGAGCGAGGCCAATATATCACCTTGCTTTGCCTCCAACATCAGAAAGGTCCGCTTACCGAAAAAATGATCCGGCTTTCATGCGGCAATGCCGCGGCAGATGTCATGGCAAAATTTCGGCAGGATCCGGCAGGCAATTTTTACAATGAGCGGCTTGTGGAGGAAATTGAAAAAAGAGCAGCCCATGCCGAAAAACAAAGGCAGCGTGCTAAGAGTGGGTGGGAAAAAAGAAAGAAAGTTGCTGATAATCAATTCGATAAAGAAAACATAAGCGATAGCCGCGGCATTGCCGCGGCATATACCACGGCAAATGCCACGGCAAATGCCACGGCATTGCCTTTAGAAAGTGAAAATGAAAATGAAAATGAAAATAGAATTGGAATAGAAAAAGGGAGTGAAGAGGGAAAAAACAATTCTGACAACATTCATTTTCTCATGCCACAAAATTCCAAACCGAGAAGAGAACGAATGGCGGGTACTGTTGCCCAAAATGTTCCAGAGCTTCTTGTGGTGCAATCATTTTGGGATAACTGCACATGTGATGAAAAATCAACGCTTCAAGGTTGGACCAAGGAAAAAGCCTATGAGCAAGCGGCATCGTGGTACGATTCAATGGTAGCAAGGGGTTGGAAGGTAGGAAAAGCAGGAACGCCAATGAAGGATTGGAGGGCAGCATCAAGGACGGGAATCCGAAACGCGGTTGAATGGGGCAAGATTAGCCCGCAAACAGGTCAAAATTCACATAAATCACCAAGCACGTACAAATCGTTTAGTTCGATTGTCGGAGCCCTTTAATCAAGCTAAAAATGGAAAACACATCAACAACAATGGAACAATCAAATTTTGAAAGGTTCAATGGAGATTGGAATGCCTACCAAGAATACAAGAGGCAATTGAAAATTGAAGCAGGCGAAATAGCGTTACCAAATTCACAAGCAATAGGAAATTATTGGGGTCAAGTTATAACTGATCCAATTAAACAACCAGTGCTTGCGCTTGAGAAAAATCAGGTATGGCACATGCTCAAATATCGCGCTTATATACTTTTCAAAATAAAGAATAAAGATATTCCCATTAGCGATTTACCAAGATTCACGGTGAATGACGCCAATCGATCTGTGATAGCGAATTTAACCAACTATGCGCTAAGAGCGAATAGCCCGGACGTAGATCTGAAAAAAGGATTTATGCTTCGAGGATTACCCGGTGGCGGTAAGACATTTCTTGTAAAACTCTTTGCAGATGCAAATGGAGAGCGGCACAATGGCCAATCAGTCCATGGACTTAATGACCTTCGTGGAATTGGTTGGGGAGATGGTATTCATTTTGGTATGTACACAATACCAAATATTCATTCTTGCGTTACAATTCATCATCAGTTCAGAAGAGATGGTGAAAAGGCTTTGGATCCATTTCTTGCACACAAGCCAATGTTATTCGATGACCTTGGAAATGAAGAGAGCAGCGCTTCGCGATACGGAAATCGTATAAACGTTATGGAGTCAATCATTTGCCAGCGTTACGATCTATTTGTGAACTTTGGAATCAAAACATATTTCACATCGAACATCACAGATCCAAAAGAGATTGAAGAGATGTACGGCATTCGTGTTAGAGATCGTCTTCGTGAAATGTGCAACGTCTGGACTTACGAGTCAAACGAAAAAAACCATATTAGTTTCCGATGAAGAGCAAAATTCATAAATCAATCGCGCTGGTGGTGAAAATTTCTTGCCTGATAGCCGGTGCCGCTTTTGCGGTCAAATTCCTAACAATATTCCTCGAAAAAGGATAATTTTTTTTGCCAAAATTGTTAATTTGCATAAATATTTATGCTAATAGTTTGCAATTTGATTTAATTTGCATATATTTGTAGAGCCAATCAGGTACACATAAATCAAAAAACAATCAAAATGAAAAAGTTACAATTGACAAAAGAAATGGCAGCAGAGATCAAGACAAAACTTGAAGAGGCTGTATCAGAGCACTGCTGCGGAGAGTTTGAAGGACTTGTAAGCGAATCAGTTTACCACAACGAAGATCAATGCTTAGTGATTTGGAATTACTCTGATGGATTGAAAGTTGAATTGATGGACACTGATGAAGATGATGAAGAGGTTGTATTCGAAGGCGAAGAGCTCGACAAATTAGAGTGTCAATACGAAGCAATCGTGAGTGAGATCAATAGCGAGTGCGAAGAGTCAACAAGATTCTACAACGAATTAAGATCAGACTCATACGCTTGGTAAAAATCAAACGCCACCGATCTGAAAAGGTCGGTGGCTAACTATAAAAATCACATAAATCACAATGGCACAAGAATCAAAATCAACAGAGCAGCAAGGATTGGAACTACTTGCAAAAAATTTCGAGCAGTTCATAAAGCTCACAGAGCAAATGCGAGCAGCGCAAAAGCGATACTTCAAAGATCGCACATCAGCAGACCTGAACGAAGCACGTCAGCTCGAAATCAAAGTGGACAACTTCATTAAAAATTGGAACTAAGCCATGGACTACAGACACCGCTTAAAAATGAACTGTCCCCACGTAGTGAAGATGGACATTCAATTTGATGGAGATTCAGCCTTTTTGGATGACGTGTGCAGGACACTATCAATGCGTTTTGGCAAGGTAGAACTAGAGCACGTTGTTGTCGAATCGAGCGCTGGAGTATACGCACGAGCAGTAACATACGTAGAAGGTCAACGAACCACCATGGATGAACCTATTCGCAAATCAAAAGAAGCATTCGAAATGTACTTCGAACTTTTTCCTGAAGACAGCGCGAACTATGTTTTGGAAGATGGTGAATACACAAAACATAAAGAGGAGGCAACGGTATGATCACTATAAACGAACGATTAGCTACCTCCGAGCAATTAGCTCAATTGGTATTCAACGGACGCCCTGAGAACTGCGACAAAGACCATGCGCCCGTATTGTTATGGTTCCTGCCCGGTACAGACATGAAATGGCTTGTGAGTGAGATTGTAGATGACGAAACCGCTTATGGCCTTTGTGACCTTGGTGTTGGTTTTCCTGAGCTTGGATATATCCACCTGCCTGACCTACTTCATTTGCAGAATTCGCGTGTGTTTGGCATCGAGCGCGATAGACATTTTGAGCCAAAGCACCCTATGAGCGTGTATGCTCGAACCGCTTCCAATCTTCGTTTCATATCAACCAAAGACGCTGACCTCACCACAGCGGTAAATATCGAAGCAGCATGAAAAATTACCTGATTGTGATTGTCTGTGTTTTCGTGCTTGCGGACATGGTGATATTCAGTAAAGGGGTGGCAAGTCTGATTGTACTTGCCGCCCTCGCACTGGGTACGGATGAAGCAAAAGAAGTAAAGGAGGTTCGCAATGATTAAAGCAACAGAGCTGCGCCTTGGAAACCTGATTGAATATCACGTTTTTGACCTCGTAGATGGCACAGATACTTGGTTCGAAAACTACGTGGATATAGACGATATGCGTTGGATATCTGCAAATCCAAATGATGGGCTTTACCGCCCCAAAGCATTGACCGAGGAATTGCTTGTGAGGATGGGGTTCACGCCTGACTCTCATAAAATTTGTTTCGACCACCCATTACCTAAAGAGCCTGAAAACGAACATAAAGATTTGGGTAAAACATTCCCCACAATTTTCTTCAACAAAAGGCTTGAAAGATGGATGGATTGCCATACGAGAGTTTGTGTTGATAATGCCCACGAACTCCAAAACCTTTACCACGCTTTGACGGGCGAAGAACTCACAATAAAGGAGGTCAACCCATGACCTACGGAACCTCCGCTGCATTTGTCAGCCATTGGGTGACGATTATTGTCAGCACCAAGATGGGTGGTGATCGAATTGAAGTATTGCGCTGGGATAAATTGCCTTGGGATGTTCGTTGCAAATGGAGTTGGTATTTTAAGTACCGGGCGGCTCTTCTGCAGGTCAAGTACCCTAAGGCAGAAGTTGATCATAGATGGGGCAATGAGTCAGCTACAGGCAACTTATTGGCCAATATCAAATCAAACCAAATCAGAGCGAAAAAAGGGAAGATCACCGAAATCAAGAACAAGCTCGATTTGGCCAGAGAGAATTGGAATGAGCTATTCCCGATTGATGACGATGAGATGTATCAAAAATGCATGGCGAAATTGTTTCGCCTGAA
>Ga0114942_1000018_pt1 | contig 40754 bp, 51 predicted proteins | sample LowerColdCreek_FD_88674 | JGI IMG/M metagenome (GOLD analysis project Ga0114942, IMG submission 88674) | Groundwater microbial communities from Cold Creek, Nevada to study Microbial Dark Matter (Phase II) - Lower Cold Creek | ecosystem: Environmental > Aquatic > Deep subsurface > Groundwater ... | reverse complement strand
GTTCTTAATAACTTGCCGGCCGGGCCGGTTGGTAGGTGCTAACCTAAGACCCTTCGGGTGGGAGGGTCTTTGGGGGCGGGGGGTACGGATCGGGAACGGCGGGAACGGAAAGGGGGGGGGGGTAAATCTAGCGCCCTTCTCCGATACGGACTAAACTCCGTTCCCCCGTTCCCCCCGATCCTACGCCCCGGCCTCGAACGTTCGTACGACGTTCCTGGCCCCGTTCCCCCGCTCCCCGATTTCTGCTAGCCGACGAACGGTAGTAGACTTCCCCGCTGGCCTCCGGTATAATCTCTTTATCGGTAGCGTGACTATCCTAGTCTCCCCGATCTAGTAAAGGGTAAAAAATGAAAGCTAAAATCGCTGGCGTCGAGTATAACCTCGTAAAGCGCCCGAACCTCCCGAAGCGTGGATCCGGTAAGATCTCGGTCCAAATTAACGGGAACCCCGAAGTTGCCGTAATTACGTCGAATAAGGGTTGGAATACCGACCCCGACTATATCCTGGAATATATTTGGCTCCCCTTCGACGGCGTGGCCTACTTCCTAACCCTGGATTACGCGGTCGCGGCGACGACCTTGGCCGGGGAAGAAATCGAGATCGTGGAGGGGAAGGCCGCCCGGCCCGATCCGAAGCGGGTGACGAATAAGACCGAGACCGAAGCTGGCCGAATCGCGAAGTTTAAGGTGACCTTCGCGGCCCGCGCCTAAACTGGAGTAGGAAGGGTGGCCCCGAAAGGGGTCGCCCTTTAAGTGCTTTCCGAACACCAAAGCACTTAAAGGGCGCGACAATTCGCCCGTACCAGGTAAACCAAGAACCCCGATTCTAACCACTTAAGGACCGAACCCATGAGCCGTATAACCCAGAAAGCCCCGTACGGTCAGCATATCACGCTGACCTGTAAGAAGCACCCTCTCCTAAACTGGTCGACTAAGAATATCTCCCCCATCGGGGCGCGGTCGATCTTCTACAACCTTGACTCCGACGAGACGATGGGGCGCGAATGCGACTGCCCCGCGTCGAATCTTGAGGTCCACCCGATGTACGTCGCGATGGCGGACGTACCTGAGTAAGCCCCATCCCGTTCCAGAGACGACCACGCCTGATCTAGGGTATAATCCTAGATCGGGCATTTCGCCCGTAACCTGACTAACTTGGAAAGGGTATAAAGTGAATAAAATGAAGCTTCCAGATTGCCGCTTGGCGACGAACGTAACCCTGTACGACCGGGAGCCGCTCCAACTTCCAGCCGTTCTCCCCGACGGGGCGACCCACTTCGTCACCTTCTACGTCGACGACAAGTTCTTCCGGGGTTGGGCTTGGGCCAACGCGAGTACCGACTGGCTCGTTTGGAGCGGGACGATGACGGCTCCAATCGTGACCGCCTTCGACTACCTGACCGACGGGAAGCTGGACGCCCGACCGACGACTGACGACCCGAATCCGGCCTCCACGATGGCCCAGTTTCTCCCCCGTCCCGTCCACCGTCCGACGAATTGGCCGGACGATACTGACCCGACCGACTGCTACGCTACGGAAGCTGAAGCCGAGGCCGCTGCCCGGGCGATGTACCCCGTAGTCCAGTTCCGGGCCGAACCCCTGGAGTAGAGTCCTCCGATTGAGTCCTAACCCCTGACTTCGGGGCTAGGACTTAATCTGGGTATTCCTGCCCATAACACTTAAGGAAAGAGATGCAAACTGTACCCGATTCCAACCCCTATCTGGTAACCCCGAAATGGATCATCAACTCCCTTGCTATCCCCGCCGGGATTGAGGAGATCGGCGTGGAGGAGCTGTTTGGTGAGGAGTTCCTGAAGGGGACAATCCTACTCCTGACGCGGAACCGACTGACGGCTCCGACGATTCACTGGAACCCCGAGATGGGAGAGGATACCATCCCCTTCGCGATCTATCTGATCGGCAGTAGACCCGTTGTCCCCGTCGTTCTTGACGAGTTTGAGGACGAGAATGGTTGTAGAGCTACCCTCTACAAGGTGAACGTTATCCTGCGCTCGGCCAGCTTCGAGACCGTCGTGATGAAAGTCTACTTTGGCCGCGGCAGTATCGACGGCTACTGGCTGTAAGGAGCTCAAAGTGAAAACCGTTCGCGTAGATGTAGTAGAGCTGACCATACTTGGCCGTCGTAGTTACCACGCTGCGTGTCGTCGGTGTAACTGGCGAAGCGTGGGATACTACGCAGAGGACTCCGCGTTGAAGCAAGCCAAGCAACATGGGGCGGAGCACGCCAAACGAGATCAAGCTAAGAAGCCATCATGATAGAGCTTGCCGTCCTCATTGTAGGCGCCTTCGCCATCATCTTCGGCGTCTGCGCCATATTCGCCGTCTGCGTCGATGAGTTCTGCGAGAACCCCAAGACGTACGCCGTCATCGGCGTATGGCTGCTTTACGCCATCTTCGTAGGTATCAAGTAATAGCAACCAAAACCCCTAGACGAACCAGAGACTTTCGTTTATGCTCTAGGTTCGGTCTAGGACATTTCCAGACCGTCAACCCTCTAATCAAGGAGTACAGCATGGCCAAGAACCGCAAGTACCAAGACGAAACGCCGCAAGCCGATCCGCAAGTCGAAGTCGCTCAGACCGAAGTCCAGACGACCGAGGACGCTGCTCCGATCAAGCCGAAGGCTCCGAGCATCTTCCTCCGCGCCGCGGATGGTACCGAGTACCACTTCGACCGCCGCAACAATCTCCCCCGTAAGGCAGCGGTCGTGGGCAACGTCCAGATCGACGGCACCGATGCGTCCTTCCAGATGACGTCGAACAAGGGCTGGACGCCGCCGGAGAACGTGATCGAGTACATCTGGCTGACGCTGCCGGGCGACAACGTGTCGGGTTTCATCACGCTCGACTACCTGAAGCCCGCAATGGACTTCGTCGGCACGAGCTTCACGCGTCACGAGGGCAAGGCGGCGCGGGCCAATCCCGCTCGCATCCCGAAGTCGTTGGAGGCCGAAGCTGCCCGTATCGCGGCCGCCAAGGCCACGCTGGAGGCGAAGGCGCTGCTGAAGGCGCAAGCCGAGGCCGAAGCTGCTGCCGCCGAACCGGCAGCCGAAGCGACGATGCAGTAACACCGTAACCCCGCAGTAAAAAGCCCCGAATCGCAAGATTCGGGGCTTTACTTCGCCCGCGCCCCGTAGTATACTAGGGGCATCGGTCGGAGCCTAGGTGGCCACTTAGGCCCGGTCCATTGGGATAAGCAGTAAACAGTTGCTCTAGGGTGCAATGCCCTCACTGGTTACCGCGAACTCCAGACCGATCTTACTACCAAGGCTCGATCATGGCGTTTGAGGGCACTCCCCTTCACTTAGTCACAGACGACTATCCGCGACGCATAGCTGAAGTTAAAGCTCAGTTCGATTCGTGGGGACTTACAGACGATACGATCAAGTCCCTAGGTTGGATAGCCATATCCAATGCTGAAGCGCTCAAGATACTTGGGCGATACAACTCCAAAGAGTGGTACGAGACGCGGGATGGTATTCTCATCCCCTGCTTCAATGAGTTCGGCATGTTGGTATGCCATCGTATTCGTTGGTTAGGCGATCCTCCTGCCCCGCCAGAGGTCCATCCCCCGAACAAGAGCCGAGAGCAGTTTGAGGACGACTGGGCAGAGAGCCACAAGAAATATGCGGGCCGGAAGAATGATCCCACGCCTGTCTTCATACCCCCAGCGATGCTCAAGCTCAAGCATCCCACCCTAGTCATTACTGAGGGCGAGGCCAAGGCTGCTTGCGGGACTCAATATGGAGTTCCCACGTTGGGCTTGTGCGGGTGGAACGGCGGCGATAAGAAGTGGGAATTGAAAGGTACGTTGGAGTACTTCGTAACCCATCCAGAGACTGAGACCGTCTCCATCATCTGGGACTCCGACGCTGCCCCTAACTCGACATCTAAGAAGCCCAAGAAAGAAGCTGCCTTCCGCGCTATGATGCGGCTAGGGCTACAGATCGCCAACGCGGCTAAGTCAATCAACAAGAAGCTGAACGTGAGGTATGGCTTCGTACCCTCACTGAGAGACGACTACAAGACTGGTCTTGACGACTACCTCAAGGCCGGGCATGACTACCAGAAACTGATCGACTCCTGTAAGGACTTACGTGACGTAATCGAAGCGTCAGCCTTCCAAGCCGCTTGTATAGCTCGCGGCCCGTACATTGAGGACGAGGGAGCATTCTATGTCCCCAGCCTGATCAATGGAGTTGGGGGCTACCAAAGCGCCCACGACTTTGAAGCAGCACTCGCGCCTTACAAGCCTCTAGGTGGCGTAGTCGATATGGTTACGGGGCGCAAGCGGCATGTGAGGCTAGACATTGACTATATGACCTCTCCATTCCGATACGCTCGCAGATACGCCGAGTGGAATCCTGGGGAGGGTCCTGACCTACCTAACGGTGGGTACAATACCTACGTTGACGACGCGCCCGAGTTGGCTAATGACCCAGAAGCCAATCGCCTCATCGACGCCCATCTTGAGCTGTTCATCCCCGACGAGCAGCAACGATCTGACTGGTGGACCTGGATCGCCCACGTACATCAGTTTCCGGGGGAGGTTCATGATATTCTCTTGCACCTATACGGATCAGGCGGGTCAGGCAAGTCACTCTGGCCGAGCCTAATCATGAGGTCGTTGAGCATTAACGGCCGCAATACCAGACTCTGGGATCAAATTGGCGGTCGGTTTGAGGAGTCGCTGATCAAGTCTCTCTGCTCCTTCGCGGACGAGTTGAATATCGAGACTTGGAACATAGGGGTGACTACTTCATATCTGCGTAAGGCCGTCAGCTCTCAGTATATCTCCCTTGAACGTAAGAACATACAGGGTAATCGCCCCCATTTGAATTTAGCAGCTAAGATCGTGAGTCAGAATCCTCCTGGTCCTAGCATTAGCGGTGCGGACAATCGACGTAATTGGTGTCCCGATATACCACGAGACACCGCTAACAATCCCACCCATCCTTGTAGAGTAGCGGCAACCGCTCTCGGCAAATACTTTGAGGCTAACGCCAAGCTTGTAGCTGGTACGATACGTCACCGAGCCTTGAGCGTACTCGACGTCAAAGAGAAGTACGTTGCGCTTAAGGGCCACTTGGATACGGCAACGGCCACTGAGGTATCGGCCAGTTCCAATTACCCCGTAGTGAGGGCGAGGGAGTTCATTGAGGATTTGCCCGAGGATATTGAGGTAATGGAGGTGAAGCGCATCAAAGATATGCCCCCATACGTCAGTATGAGCGAGGGCGAGCGAAACAGCGAGTTCCAACGTAATACTGAGGTAATGATCCACTTGAACGGGGGCAAGACCGTATCTGTGGGAACTGAGCGTTTACGCATTCGAGTGTTGCGTAATCCCTCTAAGTGGAAGCCCGGTAACTACACTCCTGAAGAATTGAAGGCTCAGTTGGATCTGGCCGCTAAACTAGCTGGTAGGAAGTTCTAGCCAATCGAAAGGGCTAGACTCTCCAGCTCTTCTCCGGTATAATAGTCTTAGGTCGCGCATTCGCTCGACCGTTCTAGTGAAAGGTGTAAAATGAACCACCAGCACCCGGATCATGACGATCCCGCAGTAGACGAGGGCTACGCCACTCCCGCGTACGTCAATCAAGACCCCGACCTGAAGTCCGAACGTCAGAACTACATCGACGGCCTACGTCAGGTCGCCCAGTTCCTGGCCGACAATCCTGACGTCGGACTGCCCGAGCCCCACATGGCGATCTACCGCATGCCGGATACCCGCGAGGGTGCCGCTACGGCCATGCGCGCCTTCGGCAACTGCACCAAGCGTTACGATGACTCGATGTTCCGCCTGACGAAGCAGTTCGGCGGGATCACGCTGCAGGCCGTGTTCTATCGCAGCTCCGTCTGCGAGCGTAAGGTCGTGGGGAAGAAGATCATCCCCGCCGTACCCGCCCAGCCCGAGAAGGAAGTGGACCTCGTGGAGTGGGTGTGCAACCCCATCCTGGGAGACATCGATGCGTAAGAAGCATCCTAGCTCGACCCACTACTGCGAGGGGGCCAAGCTCACTCGTATCGGCGTCACGATACTTCGTGGAGACGAGTTCGTGTGCAAGTGCGCTTCTATCCGCAAGGCCCGTCGGTACATGCGTACGGGCAAGGAGCAGCGTTCATGAACGACGATCAACAATACGAGTTTGTTCAAACCTTCGCGGATGGCTTTAAGACGCTAGTGCGTAAGCACTTCCCCAAGTATCCCACAACTGACGAGGAGGCGCTTTTGATGGTTCGTTGTCAAGAAAAGACCTCCATCTACTCCCCTTATAATTGGAGCGACGGATGATCTCCTCCCATCTACCCGACGTGGTCTCGGCTTACATCGAGGCCCGAGCCCAGCGTCTGGAGGCCGACAAGGTCGCCGCGACGCTCAAGGAGGCCGAGGATGACCTGAAGAAGGTCATCATCGAGCAGTTCCGCGATCAGAAGATCGCGGCGCTGGGGGCCGGTAACGGCACCGTCAAGATGAAGGCGAGCAACGAGCCTCTCGTGGAGGATTGGCCCCAGGTATACGCCTACATCAAGGAGAACGATGCCTGGGAATTTCTCCACAAGCGTATTACCATCGCTGCCGTCAAGGAGCGCTGGGAAGCAGGCGAGGTCGTACCTGGTGTGACCTCACGTACCGAGTACACGCTGTCCGTATCCAAATAGGAGTCTCAAGTGGCTAAACCCGAAGCAGCACCCGCAGGAACGCAAGTGATGTCGTACATGGAGGAGCTGAACGCGATGACCATCGCGACGCAAGCCGCCGAGAAGCCCCAGAGTAACTGGGCCAGCTTCCAAGGCGGTCAGCTCAACATCAACGGGATGAAGATGAAGGACAACAAAGCTCCCGTTGTCGTCCTCCAGTCCCTGTTCGAGAACCAGTGGTACAAGGAGCGTTACGATCCCAACAATCCCGCCACGCCGCACTGCTTCGCGTTCGCTGAGAACGACGAGGACTTGAAGCCGCATCCCGAGTCGCTCGCCCCTCAAGCGGAGACCTGCGATCAGTGCCCGAAGAACGCCTGGGGAAGCGATCCCGGCGGTGGTAAGGGGAAGGCTTGTAAGAACGTCAGGCGTATCTCCTTCATCAGCGCCGACGACATCGGCAACGAGAAGGCTGAGGTCGTCTTCGCCAAGATTCCGGTGATGTCCGTCAAGAACTGGTCGGCGTACGCCAGCCAGATCGCGAACGTGCTGAAGATTCCTCCCATCTGCGTCAAGACGGAGCTCAGCGTGGTACCGGACGCCCGCACTCAGTTCCAGGTCCACTTCGCCCTCCTGGATCGTATCCCTGACGGGCCGGCGATCCAGACGCTTCTCAACAAGCGTCGGGAGAGCAATGCGGCTCTGACGGCTCCGTACGACAAGCCGAACGAGTCAGTCGCTGAGGGGGTGCGGAAATTCTAGGGTACTCCGACCCCTAGCCGTCGCGTAGAATCGCGCTAGCAGGCTAATAAGCCTGTTAGCGCCGATTCGGTAGCGTCCTCCGGGCGTTACCTAATCGGAGAGATTATGACCTTACACATAGTAGACTTTGAGACCGAGGCGATTGCGCCTTGGCCGCAGTATCCGCCGAAGCCAGTCGGCGTATCCATCTGGCATGCGGAGGCCTCACAGCCGTTCTATCTGGCTTGGGGACACCCGACGGGGAACAACGCTACATACGAGGATGCCCGAGCTGCCCTAGCTGCTATCTGGGGTCAGCCGATCTGCTTCCACCACGCCCGCTTCGACACTGAGGTAGCGCGTGTACATATGGGTCTCCCCTACCCCAAGGACGTTCTGGAGGTGCATGATACGCTCTTCCTGAACTACCTGTACGACGTTCATGCCCCGAGCCTATCGCTGAAGCCGAGCGCCGAGCGTATCCTCCAGTTGCCCCCGGATGAGAAGGACGAGCTGGACGCCTGGCTCAAGGCTCACGGATTCAAGCCCGGCGCGGACATCTGTAAGGCTCCAGGTGACCTCGTGGGGCGATACGCGAATGGGGACACGTTCCGTACTCGCAAGCTATTCGACCACCTCCACGACTTCGTCAACAAGAAGGGTATGCTGGCCGCCTACCGGCGCGAGCAGCGTATCGCCCCCATTCTCTCCCAGTCCGAGGCCGAGGGTTGTCGTATTGACCGCGACGGCCTAGCCAGTGATCTGGAGCAGTTTGAGGGCGTAATGCTCCAAGTCAACGCCCGACTGCTAGCCGTGGTTGGCGACTGTAATCCTGACTCGTCCGTCGAGCTGGCCCGAGCGTTACTCAAGTCGGGTATGGCGCATGAGTCGGACTTCCTCCTGACCCCTACGGGGAAGCTGTCTACCGCCAAGGCGTCGATGGATCAGGCGGTGAAAGACCCTACTCTGAGAGCGCTGCTAGGCTATCGGGGTCACTTAAAGACTCTCCTGACTACGTTCATGCGACCGTGGTTGGAATTCTCCTCATACGATGGCCGACTACGGCCTCAATGGAACCAAGTTAAGGGCGACGAGTATGGAACTAGAACTGGTAGATTATCCTCAAGCAACCCCAATTTCCAAAACGTCCCCACCGAGCTCAAAGGTGACGTCCCGGACTCGCTGCCCCCACTGCCTTTCCTGCGTCAGTATATACTCCCAGACGAAGGCCATGTGCTGGTCAGCGCCGACTTCAACGGACAGGAAATGCGCATTGCGAGCCATTTCGCAGAAGGACGAGCTGCTCAGATTTACAGAGACGACCCCACCGCAAACTTCCACGCTGTGGTTGCTTCCCTCATCAAGCGGGAAGCAGGCCTTGATATACCCCACAAGATGGTCAAGATTACGGGCTTCAGTCTCCTGTATGGGTCAGGCATTCCTTCACTCGCTGCCCTACTGGCCGTGGACAAAGCCACCGCTACCCGAATCAGAGCCGCCTATTTTCAAGCACTGCCCGGATTCAGAGAGCTCATGGACGACGTCAGTAAAAGGGGACGTCAAGGACTCCCCGTGCGGACATGGGGTGGTCGTCTCATCCACGCCGAGCCTCCCAGAATCGTCAAGGGGCAACAGTGGGACTTCTCCTACAAGCTGACGAATTACCTGATTCAAGGCAGCGCCGCCGACCAGACGAAGGAAGCAATCGGCACTATCGGCTACGCTACATCTACCCGTCGATTCCTTGCGACGGTGCATGATGAGAACGTCTTCAGTGTCGACCCGGATCACCTACGCGAGAATGTGGGGGAGATTCTGGCGTCGATGGAAGAGCAGCAAGGCTGGGATGTACCGTTCAAGGCCGCTGTAGAAGTCGGCCCCGACTGGCATAACTTACAGGAGTACAAATGATTGATCCAACTAAAGCACTTGCTGACGACCTCGCCAAGATCGGCGTCGGTTTGGCCACTTTCGCCTTCGCCCTTGGCTTCGTGGTAGGCTACGTTGTGAGGTGGCTCTCATGAGAAGCGATACCACCAGACTCTCCAACGAGCGGCAAGGGCCGCCGATGAACCGAATCGACCCCGCAGAGTGCGTCGTATTCATTCTCGTCGGCTTGATCTTCGTCATGCTACTCGCCATGGCGGTCGTATGAAGGATAATCCCATGCACCTACTCAAGCCCTTCGCGGTCGTCATGAAGGACTTGACGGAGGGTATGCCCCCTATCATCAAGCTCTCCTTGGCCCATACGCTCATACTGGACGCAGGTATGGACGCGACCGATGAGGAGCGGGGGCAGATTTGCGCGTTGACGGCCCGTCTACCCATTCTCATGCCCTCCATATGGGATACAGCGGACTCGGCCAAGAAGACAGGCGTACCGCTGGAGGAGCTTCTCCATGACCTCTTCGACAAGGGTGAAGAATGAAGTTCAACGATGCCGACAAGCAATATCTCAACGGCCTGTTGTCCGGGCTGGACGATCTATCCGATGGCGCATGGGGGCAAGTTTGCCAGGACATGATTGCCAACGACCCGCGCTTCAAGAGACGCGATCCGTTCGACGTATGGATAGCGTGGTGCAGCGCGAATGCCAAGCCAGCGCCAGAAGGGAGCGGGAAATGAAGTTCAAGCCTATGCTGGCGAGCGACGCAGACTTGGACTCGTTGAAATTCCCCCTCATAGCATCCCCTAAGCTGGACGGCGTACGCGCCACGTTCCAGAACGGGACGCTGCTGACGCGTAGCCTCAAGCCGATCCCGAACCGAGCAGTGAACGAACTGTTCCGGTCGGAGCACGCTCTGGACGGGGAGCTGATCGTAGGTCACGCCTACTCCCCCACGGTATTCCGCGATACGATGAAGGTCGTTATGTCTCACGACGCCCCCATCGACGGACTGACGTTCCGGGTGTTCGATCTGGTCACTATCGGCCCCTTCAAGGAGCGATTTACCAGAGCCTGCGATCTCTGCGACTACGAGCGGATCACTCCTGTCCCCCATACGACCGTCGACTGTATGGAGGAGCTGATGAAGATGGAAAGGGACTATCTCGCAGTCGGCTACGAGGGGCTGATGCTACGCGACATTCATGGCCCCTACAAGCATGGAAGAGCGACAACGCGGGAGGGAACCCTGCTGAAGCTGAAGCGTCACAATACCGCCGAGGCCATCGTGATCGGCTTTGAGGAGCAGCTCCACAACGCCAACGAGCTCAAGACTGACGCCCTCGGTTATGCTGAGCGGTCCTCGCATAAGGCGAACATGGTACCCCTAGGCACCTTGGGGGCGCTGATCGTCAAGGACGTCAATACCTTGATCCAGTTCAACGTGGGTACGGGCTTCACTGCGGAAGAACGCCAGACGATCTGGGACAACCGACCCGCGTATGAAGGTAAGGTACTGACGTACGAATCCTTGCTCATCGGAGTCAAGGAGAAACCACGCCATCCTGTCTTCAAAGGCTGGCGAGCAGCGGAGGATATGTGAGTAAACGATTCGGCAAGAAACGAGTACCAGAATGCGAGTGCACTACCCGCTTCACTTGCCGACCTTGTTTGATCGCGTCGATCTGCTACGCAAGTGCTCCAGTTGTTTACCGCAATCTGATGCTACGCCTGAAGGGTAAGTCATGAGACCTTGGTCGTACTCAAGATTAAATTGCTACGAGGACTGTCCCAAGTCGTACTGGTACTCGTACGTGGAGAACCTACCCGAGTCCAAGCCGCAGTCGCCGGCTGCTGAACGGGGGACAAAGATTCACCTGGAAGGTGAGAACTACCTTCTGAACAAGACGTTCCTCTGCCCTCCGTCTTACCAGAAGGTATCGGCCCACGTGATGGGTCTGAAGGCTCGACGCGCCATCCCGGAAATGAAGATGGCCGTCAACGATAAGTGGGAGCCGGTCGACTACAAGGCTCCTGACGCCTACTTCCGTGGGATCATAGACGTACACTACGTCCACGAGGATACGCTGTACATCGAGGACTTCAAGACGGGGCAGATTTACGACAGCCACCCGAAGCAGATGGAGGTCTACACGGCCCTCGCTGCTGCGGAGTACCCCGAGGTCAAAGAGATTACGACCAGACTGATCTACGTCGATCAGGGTATCGTGACGCCACCTAAGACTGTCCCCGTCGAGCGGCTGAAGCCTATTCGTATGCTGATGGATGGGCGTATCGGTAACGCTGAGGAGGAGACCATATTCCCCGCCACGCCGAGTACCAACGCCTGTCGCTTCTGCGGTTACCACGGTAAGTACGGTGGACCGTGTAAGGTAGGACGATGATACTAGAACGTAGCATAGAGGAGAATCTCACGGAGTACGCCAAGGATCAGGGCGTGCTCGTACTGAAGTTGAACGTGAAGTACCGGCGCGGTTGGCCGGATAGACTGTTCCTGAAGAACGGGGGCATTCTATTCATTGAAGTAAAACGACCGGGTGAAGAGCCCACACTTATACAGGAGCATGTACATGGTCTCATCAGATCACAAGGATTTGCCGTTGTCGTGGTTGATAACTTCCGCGACGGGCGAGCCGCAATCGACGAGCTTGTCAAGATATGTCCGGACATTTGAGGACTACGCCCGCGTTGACTTCGCCATTGGCGACAATGACCCCGTCTACTTCGCAGTAGCCCGCGCCCGTAAGGAGTGGGGGTACGACTGGGCCGCTCGGTTCTGCGTAGGTATGCTTGCCTACTACGACATGGGCGTAGCAGCTAGAGCTGCGGACATAGAGGGCTCAGCCTTCTGGGGTCACTTGAAGCATATCTACCCCACGGCCTCTCGCGGGAACATGCGTCGTCACTTCCGAGGCAACGGCGGCGTCCTGACCCTTCAATCCATGATTGACTTCTCTCCCCGTCCTGAGGACTTCTTCAAGCGTCTACCGTCGGTGTATACCGATCTGATCAAACTGGCGAACCGGGACTTGTACGGGTTCGGTAACATGTTCGTCCTGAAGATAGCCGACTACATGGACCGTTGCCTAGGGCATACTGTAGTCGGTATGCATCATTTACACAAGTTTCTCCCCACTCAGCCGGCTAAGGCGGTCAAGCTACTGTACCCCACCGATACCGTTGACTACGGATTCAAGGCGTTGTGCTTCCGTATCAATCAGCTAGGGCTACTAGCACCTCCGTATTATGATCGCCCCGTTGGCCCCGCTGAGGTCGAGACGGCCTTGTGCGATTGGAAGACGGCCAAGTACGGTACCAACTGGCTAGGTTCCGACATCATCGCCAAGAGGTACACGTTGAAGGGCTACGGGGACAAGGCAGCGGCTATGTCTGAGTGGTTGCCGCCTAACGTACCGCAAGACCTCTTCATCCTGGAGCTGGAATGAGCAAGGTCTGGGAGCCGCACCCCTACCAAGTGGAGGGCGTCAAGTTCGTAATGGAGCACGCTAACTGCGGTATCTTCCTCGACCCAGGGATGGGGAAGACATCGGTCTCACTGACGGCTATCAAAGTGCTGATTAAGCGCCAGGCCGTGAGTCGCGTGCTCGTTATCGCCCCCATCCGACCGATGTATAAGGTCTGGCCGGACGAGATCAGGAAGTGGACCCATACGTCGGACCTGACTTATACGATCCTCCACGGCGACGAGAAGCTGGATCGTATGAAGAAGCCGTCCGACATCTATCTCCTGAACCCGGAAGCGGTCAAGTGGTTCCTGGAGAACGACGGTATCCGCAAGACCGGCGTGGATATGCTGGTCGTTGACGAGTCCACCAAGTTCAAGGACCCGTCAACAGCCCGGTTCAAATTGATCAAGCCGCATTTAGGGGCGTTCAAGAGACGGGTCATACTGACCGGCTCTCCTGCCCCTAACGGGCTCATGGACCTATTCGGTCAGTGCTTCGTCATGGACCGCGGCGCATCCTTGGGGAAGTATATCACTCACTACCGGGCGATGTACTTCTACCAGAAGCCGTATGATGATTACGGGTACTATCTCCAGCTGGGGGCGGATGAGCGCATCTACGAGCGGATCAAGCCGTCCGTGATGCGTATGTCTGCCGAGGACCACCTCGACATGCCGGAGCTGATCCCCGACGACATCTTCGTCGATCTGGACGCTAAGACGATGGCTCTGTACAAGCAACTTGACGACGAGTTCATCGCTATCCTTGGGGACGCGGTAGTTATGGCCCCCAACGCAGCCGTAGTCGGGGGCAAGCTCAGACAGATCGCCAACGGAGGGCTGTATGATTCCGAGCATTTCGGGCATCACATTCACGATATCAAAACGCAGGCGCTGGTCGATCTGGTTGATCAACTTCAAGGAACACCCCTACTTGTCGGCTACGAGTTTCAACATGACCTGGATCGAATCAGGCGCGTATTCCCGAATGCACCTAGCTTTACAGGGGTCACCGGAGCCAAGCTCGACAAGCTGGTGGACGACTTCAACGCGGGTATCATCCCCGTCGCCCTCGCCCACCCCGCCTCAGCCGGACACGGGCTCAATCTGCAAGAGTCCTGCTACCACATCTGCTTCTACGGGCTCACCTGGGACCTAGAGTTGTACCAACAGCTGATTAAGCGTATTTGGAGACAGGGTCAGCCTAGCAATCGGGTCTTTCTCCATCGTATCCTCGCCACTAAGACCAGAGACATCGACGTGGCGCAGATACTACTGGAGAAGGACGCTACTCAAGAAAGACTATTCACCGCACTTAGGAGGGCAGCATGATCGTCAAGCTACACGGTACTAGCGGTTCGGGCAAATCTACGGTTGCCCACGATATCATCAAGACAGCTCTCCCCGTAACGACCTGCAGCATACGGGGGAAGATTGTCGCCTACGAGACGCATCTCCCCAACGTGATGGAGCCACTATTCATCATCGGTCCCTACAAGACTCAATGTGGGGGCATGGATGCGATCAGCAGCGTAGACGACCAGATCTGGTTGATTGAGGAGTACGCCAGAGCGGGTCACGTGTTCTACGAAGGGCTGCTTTGCTCAGAGTATTACGGCAGGCTCGGTAAGGCATCGGAGAAGTATGGCGACGATCACCTGTTCGCCTTCCTTGATACCCCCATATCCATCTGTATCGACCGGATCAAGCAACGCCGACTGGACGCGGGGAACGTCAAGGTATTCGATGAGACCAATACCCGTAATCGCGTCAAGAAGATCGAACGCCTGCGCCACCGACTCGACTTTGAGTTCAAGCGCAAGACGGTGACGGTTCCCCACCTCAACGCAACCAACTTCGTAGTGGGGCTATATGGACCGTAAACTCTGTTCCGAATGCAAGCATAGCGCCCGTAACTGGGCTGGTAGGGTACAGTGCTACCACGTGCTAAATCGTAGTCTGGTGGACGACCAACCAGAACGTCAGGCCTATATGCTTCGAGAAGCTGGGAACCTCTGCGGCCCCGAAGGACTCAAGTGGGAGAAGAAAGATGGACGATAACGTTCTCCGCACTATGGACTACTGGATCAAGGAACGGGACTTGATTCGGGTCAAGAAGGAGTCTGGATGGAAGAAGCCCTGGACCGACGATATCATCTTCCAACAGTACAAGTTCTGTAACGTGAGGCGGGAGGATGACTTCGTCACCCGCTGGTTCGCTGAGAACTGGCGTAACGAGAAGCATTGGGATAGCCCCAATTTCGTCGCTGCCATAATACTCGGGCGTACGATCAACTGGCCCATGACCCTGGAGGCTATTGGCTTCCCCGATCCTTGGGACGCCCCTTATGCGGAGCAGATTCTACAGCAGATCGTAGACCGTGGGGAGAAGGCCTGGACGGGGGCGTACATGATCACCGCAGGACCGACCGGCGTGCCCAAGAGTCGTTGGGTGATCGGTAACTCAGCCAGTTACTTCTCTTGTCCCCCCATCCTCGACCCGACCAGCCTTCAGAAGAGCTGGGAGACGATCATGGAGGCGAAGTACCCCTGCGTGGGACCATTCATCGCCGGTCAGGTCATAGCCGACCTCAAGCAGACCCGTCACCTGTCGAGCGCCGACGACTGGTGGGATTGGGCCCCGGTAGGCCCAGGCTCTATGCGGGGTATCAATCGCGTCTATGGGAGAAAGATCGGCACACCTATAAGTCAGGCTCAGGGGCTAAGGGAGATGCGGGTAATCAAGAAGGAGTTGGACCTGGAGCTCTGCCTCCAGGACGTTCAGAATTGCCTCTGCGAGCTTGATAAGTACATGCGAGTCAAGCTCGGTCAGGGTAAGCCCCGGTCGAGCTATCCGGGGCGGGCGGGAGACAAGAAATAGGCCCGATTTTAAGCCTGCTAGGGCGATTCTACGGGTCGCCCCTAGGGTAGAGTACCGGGCGGGCTTTTTAAATCGCCCGTAGCGGTTGTTAAATTCTAATCAGGAGTTACACTTATGAGCGGCAAGAAGAGCATCACCCTCCTCAATGGGGGAGCCCTGCCCGTCAGCCAGTATTATCGTTACAAGAAGCTGCGGTCAGCGGTACGCCGGGCAATTGATCTCAGTCTTTCAGAGGGCAAGGCTGTCACGATCTACGACAGCGAGCGTGGTCAGACTTTGGCCGTAACGTCGCGCCAAGGTACTTCGCAGATGTACTCCGTACAGGTCCTGACGCCCCGTATCTTCAAGCAACTCTGGGAGGTTAAGTGAGACCGATCAACTTGATGTTTGACGACGTCAACGTGGCGTATACCCACATGCAGAGGATGAAGGACTCCTGCTCAGTGTGGGAGGATACGCGCAACGGTAGGGCTCAAGTCATACAGGAGCCAGTGATCGTTACCCATGCGGCCCCGTACCGGCGCGTACTGTTCGACGCCAAGCGTGACGCCAATCCGTTCTTCCACTATATGGAGGCGATCTGGATGCTTGCTGGGTCGGAGAACGTCAATTTCCCCGCCCATTTCGCCGCGAACATTCGACAGTACTCCGACGATGGGGTGACCCTCCACGGTGCCTACGGGTATCGCTGGCGCTACGCCTTTGAGATCGACCAGATCGACGCGATCATCTATATGCTGAAGAAGGACCCCACCACTCGTCGGGCCGTAATCAGCATGTGGGATCCACACCTCGACCTGGAGCGGGATGGGAAGGATTTGCCTTGCAATACCCAGCTGTACTTCCGCATCGTGTCCGGGTCGCTCAATATGACCGTACTCAATCGGTCGAATGACATGGTCTGGGGTATGCTGGGGGCGAATATCGTCCATATGTCGGCCCTGCATGAGTACGTCGCCCGCGCAGTAGAGGCAAGAGTGGGGTCGCTATACCAGTTCACGAACAACCTACACGTGTACGAGGGCTGGGGAGGGGAGGACAAGTATCAGGAGGCACCGGACAACTGGTATCAACTCAATCCCTCCTACCGGCGCCATCCTTTCTCTCCCAACAACCTCTACTGGGAGGAGGCATTGGACTTCGTGGAGGATATGGATCCAGACGGTAACTGGCAGTGCCGCATTCTTCGCGACAACGCCGTCCCCATGCTCGCGGCGTGGGACGCTTACAAGGAGGGCGACCTGCCCCTAGCGTCACATTGGGCGCATAATATACACGATGACGACTGGGCTACTGCCTGCCTTCGCTGGCTTGAACGGAGAGTGAAATGAATCACAAGCTACTTGAACTAGCCCACGCCGGCTTCGCTGTACGGCGCTTCCATACGGTCCCCGTGGTGGTTACTACGGAGACAGTAGGTCACCATACAGCCTCGGTTCTGGCGATAATTTTCGCGATGTACAACGAGTCGCCCCCAATGGCCCTCGTACGTGCGGCGCTCTACCACGACATCGCTGAGGCCATTACGGGGGACATACCGGCGACCGCCAAGTGGGACTTCCCGGCGCTCTCAGGTAATCTCTACGCAGCGGAGGCGGAGATTGCCGAGGCGGCTGGGGCAGACTTCGATCTGCCCCTTGAGCTGGCCCCCGTCCTCAAGTTTGCCGACATGATGTCTCTCATGTATAAGGCTAAGATGGAGGTATTGTCCGGCAATCAGGGCTTTATCCCCATCTACGAGAACGGGCTGCGGTACTGTACCAAGTTGCTGGAGAACGAGCTCAGGGATAACGAGGCAGCTATCGAGTTGTTCGCTTACTTCACAGGAGGAAATCGTGGATCCAAATGATCGTCAGGTAGCAGGTACGCATTATCACAACGGCGGGGAGCAGCACTGGGATCGCGTACAGCGCCTAGGACTCGACTACATGCAGGCTCAGATCACCAAGTACGTCGAGCGGGCCTGGAAGAAGAACGGGCTGGAGGACTTGGAGAAGGCCCACCACTTCCTGGAGAAGTACATCGCCCAGATCAAGGAGCGAAATGACCGGTATCAGAGGAAGCTCAACAAAGCGGCGGGACTGGACGATCACGGCCCCGCAGTAGCGGAGGCCATCCGGCGTCACGAAGAGCTGGTCAATTCGATCAATCCGGAGTATGCCCCGCTGTACAGCTTCCCCAAGGGGAGGGTCAAGCCTACAGGTTGGATAGGCTTCGTATTTGAGGGAGCCGACTCTGACGGGTTTCTCTACACCTGCAGAGTATGTAACGCAAAACTCCGCACGTTAGAGGATGAAGACCCCCGTCAGTTTCACGACTGCGAGCTAGTCAATAAGTTGATCACGTAGCTAGTTGAAAGCGATCAGTAGAACGATCACCCAAAACATGACGATGCACCACGCTACCAGCTGGCAGCGTGGGCATTTCATTTTTGCTTCCAGCCGAGGACGTTCAGCCAGTTACCGCCGACGCACATCCCGTTGATCCACTTGCCCTGGATGGCGGTGCAGACGGACTCGTAGCCCGCCGCCTTGTTCGCCTGGAACACGCCGGTTCCCGTTGCGTACATGATGGCGAAGGGGCCGACCAGCAGAGCGACGATGCCTTCCGCCAGAATCTCCGCACCGGGACGCTCTACCGGCTTGGTCTGTGCGAAGGCGAAGGTCGTCAGCCCCACGGCGAGAACAGCGACGACTAGCAATTTGAGTCTGAACATAGTGCCTCCTAGAACTCCATGAAGAAGCCGCCCTGACTGGGCGAACCGACCAGAAGATTGGTTGTGAGGTTGACCGTCTGTGCGCCTGGGAACACGCCTACGCTACAGTTGATGCGGTACAGTCCCGGTGGCGTGGCCGCGTTGATATTGATAAGTCCGCAGTTTACTTTCCACACTTCCGGCGCACCGATATTTTGGTTGAGCGTGGTAAATCCATTAGCTGCGAAGGTCAGGTTGCCGCCACCACTCAAACTCCACGACGCCACAACAAACGGGTCGAGATTGTTTGTCGGCACCATCTGCACTTCGATGCCGGAGAACTGTCCTCCGGGCAGCTTGCTCCCGTCCTGATTCGTAGCAGGATTGGTGAGCTTGCCGGTGGCCGTTCCGGGCGGCGGGTTGGGTACGTCGGCCCCCGTATACACCGACCAGTTGAGTGCGCTGGTGCGGAAATTACCATTACCAAGGCCGGGGTCGCCGTTGGAGCTAGACGCGGCGATACCTACCAAGAACGTCCCATTCATCAAGTTGTCGGACGTGAATCCCGGCTTGTTGATCGTAGCGTTAACTGGTACCCCAACGCCCGAACCAACTACGACGCCACCCATCGTCTGACCAGGTTGACCCAAGAAGGCGGCGATGGTATTTTGAAGGTCAGCGTATGGCTGTACGAAGCGAATGATGCCCCCGCCGCCACCGCCCACGGTGAAGTCGTTGGTTCCCACCATGACCAAGCCATTGAGGGCTTCTGCTGGCGGCAGCGTGCCCGGGGGCACGAGTATTTGCCAGATGTTCCAGGTTGACCCCTGACTTACTGGTAGTACTGTCTGTATGTTACCCGAGCCGGGGGACCATAGGTTCGACCCATACGCGCTGGACGCCTGCGTACCTGCGGCGGGGATGGCGGTTACGTTGGTGATACTCATACGTCGTACGGTATGAAGGTGGAGCGGATGATACCGCCCACCATGAGCAGCCCGATAACGGTGGAAGCTGCCCCATATACCGCGCCGCCCTTCGGCAGCTTCACAGAAGCAGGGAGCGTTATGGCGCCCGCACCGTTGATGAGAATACGACCCACTTGCGCTTCGGCCATAGTGATGGCCGTGATGATGCTGGCCGGATTGACCCCCGCCGTCTGGTAGCTGTTGAAGTCAATGGGGCCATTAACCGCACCGAGCGCCTTGTATGTTGAGGCGATGGCTCCAGGGAGAGCGTTGGCGTTGTTGCCGATCTGCACCAGCCGGTTCGGGAAGCACGACACGGCATTGATCGTCGTGCCCACGTCGTCCGTGAGCTGGAAGAACAACGGCAGGCCGGGGGTGACCCATGGCGTACCATCACCCTGCTGGCGCGTACCGGAGAAGAACGCACCCGAGCTTGCCGCGGTCATACGGCATGACATACCTACCGAAGTATCCGCAACACAGAGCCGGGACGCCGCAGGTTGGTATATGTCAACCGTGAAATTCTGGCGCGCTGGTCCGCCGAATACCCCCAACGTCGCTGCGCTGGAGTAGACCTGCGTGGCCTTCACGAACCACGGCGTGGCGATGGAAACGATGTCGTTGGGGTTGGCCGGGGCGGTGGTGGAAACGTAATCAACGTAGCCGCCGGGGGCACCGAGCGACAGCCGCAGCCAGCCGTAGGTTCCCACCCCGTCAATGGTGCGGAAATTCGCCCCATCAAGCCAGATGCCTTGTCCCACAGCCCGCGCGCCGCCTGAATACCACGACCCGCCGAATTGCGTGCCCGTAGCGCGACGTGCGCCGGTAGCAAGCAGGAAACCGCTGGGGGCGTCCGCGCTGCTGATCCAGCTTTGTAGGTCGGTGGCGACGAAGGAGGGCGTGGGTACGTTGGCAACGTTCGACGCCACAACGACGAGGTTCCGAGGCACCCAGTAGTAACCAGTCGGCTCCGGTGCCTGCTGGTTCCATAGGATGTAGTCGCCCTCCGACACCGGAGTCATCTGCTGCACCCATCCGCCTACGCCGTTCGTGACGAAGAGGTTGAGCGTACCCGCCTTGGTGATGACGTAGAACGCGCCACTGACGGTGCCGTTAGGGGGCAATATGCCGGGGAAGGCGTCCCACAGACCGACGAACGTCAGCTCATCCAGGTTCAGTAGGGTGATAGGTATCTTGCCGTTACCCGACAGCTTCACCGTACCGTTGGGGACATTGGAGTGAATGGTCGACAGGTAGTTACCCGGAGTGGTCTGCGAATACTCCAGGATTTGCGGGTCGCTGGAGGCCAGCGAGTTGACCTGACTTGCTCCCCCGCCCGAGGCCAGGATCCAGGACGTACCGTTATACACCATGTAGTATGGGGTATTGGCGATCAGCTGCCCCGTCTGGAGCGGCGTATTCAGACTGCTGAGGACGGTAACGGCAGCTCCCCCGTTGAGGGCGAGCGTGACGGGGCCGGTATTGGCTATATTCGGCACCCATACGATAGGCTGTAGAGCTACTAGTGGCAACGCTCCGCCTGAGTTGAATGCAAGTGTGCCCGTATAGGCCAGCCCGTCGAGGGTAGCAACACCGCTTACAGACTGAAGCGAGCCGGTCTGTACTTGGTCAGCCCGAGCGTACTGGTTGGGTAGGGTAGCTGGCCCCACGCCGGTATGATTGAAGCCTCCCATAGGCAAGTTCGCCGTGGGGAGAGTGACGCCGTTCGCAGCGATTGACTGGGTCAACGCCATGGCGAGGTCATCCATGGTCGTATTCGCCCACTGCGACGTTATGACCGTCAGCGGAGTGACCGGGTTCGACGGGGGAAGCGTATACACCCCAGATCCATTACGTGGCATTATTGTTCCCCTTCAGGGCCACCCATCATTATACCGGGCATGCGCGGACCAGCCGAGCGCAGCGCGTCGAGAATCCACTGGGTAGACTTAGCCAACCGTGGATCGGTGAAATCTAGCTTGTTCATCGACCTACCCGCACCTCGCTGGACCGTCTTCTTGATCCCTTCCAGAGTGGGTTCAATGGCCTCTTGGGTGGGGTTCCGTACGCCAAACTTCTGGATCAACTCTGCCGCGTCGTCCATAGCTGTTATGTACGGCCCCGTACCAGCTTCGGTGAGAATCTTCGCAGGATTGAGGTAACCTGAGGCCGAGCCCACGCCCGCTGACCCACCGCCGCGCCATACCCGCTCGATGTCGGACGTCATACCCCACTTCTGGTTGAGGTCTCTGAACTTGGTCAGCGAAGCCGGGGACATATTCTTCTCAATGACGCCTTCCAGAATCTCGCGCAACGGTACAGCTGCTTCTCGGGTCATCCTGGTACGCCCGATTTCCTTCCACACGTCGTGTATGAACGAGGCGTCCAACTTGGAGGGGGAGCCTTTGGCCGCCACCTCGATAAGCTGCATTAGCCGAGGGGATGCGCTCAACGTTTGCTGAAGTCCTGGGTTGTTCTTCACCAATTGAGTGATACCATTCAACGTCTGAGAATCTACGTGTACTGGCGCACCCTTGGCGAAGAGGGTCTCATACTCCCCTCGCAGACTCTTGAAGTGGTTGAATATGATGTCATTGCTGACTTGACCGCCCTTGATACCAGCCTTCTCCGTCAAGTCCTTGGTGATAGCCTTAGTCTGAGCCAGAGCCGCTGCCTCGGGCGTACCCATACCGCGAGCTACAGCCGAGCCGTAGGTGTCAGGATTCGCCTGCGCTGCGTTAGGCTTGAAGGATGGGAACTTAGCAAGCAGTTTCTTCCCAGCATCGTCGACATCCAGAGTCTTAGCTACAGAAGCTGACGGTATGGCTTTACCCGCAATGCCGAACGGGAGGGCAATAGCCGCACCCTTGCCGCCCTCAATCACCTGCTCAGACCACGATTCTTGTGGCGTAAAGAGCCCCTGAGCAGCTCCTGCCGCCATGATCTTGGGGATAGTAGCAGCCGAGCCGCCCGCCGCAGCTGTGGGGTTGAAGATATTGTGGAAGATAGAAGCCTGGTTGTACTGCGGGTCGCTCGCAGCCTTAGCCGCTTGGCGCTCTTTCTCAGCAGCTACCCCGCTGCGGTCAGACATACCCACCAATCCCTTGGCGCCCTCCCAGATATTGCTATAGGCGTCCTTGGCAGCGTCTACGCCACCCTTAGAGATCAGGGAGGGGATGAACTCCTCGGCATTACGGACGACATCACCCGCGAATTCCCCCACTTTCCCCAACGTCTCTGCTCCCCAAGGCCGACCCGAAGATGGGGGAGTACCGCCCGCTGCCGACACTGCGCCGGGCAGCGCTGAGTTAGCGCCCCCGGCTGAAGGAGGGCGGGCGGCTTGTTCCTTGCGAGCTTGCTCCGCGTTATAGATGTCCCACTGCTCCTGCAGCACGCGTTCGGGATCAATAGTCCCCTGTCCCGTCTGCTGAATCTGCTGAATCACCATAGAGGTACGCTGACGTACCGTCATCTCAGCCGCGACGCCTCTCTCAATGAGGTCGATGATCTGATTCCGAGCTTCCTTGCTTTGATTGATCTCGGGCAAGCGGCGACGAGCAGCCGTCAAGTCTATGTTCGACGGATTCTGACCGTACTGCTTCAGCATGGGGGCGATTGACTCCTCAATAGCCGACCGCAGAGTCATCGTATTATTACCCTTCCTGGAGCCTCCGAGCCAGTTATCGAAGAACAGCTTGATCTCCGCAGACCCGCCCTCAAACGTACCCCCACGAGCGTTATTCAACGCCCTGAGCTCGTTCAACTGACGAATGACGGCCCCACCGCCGGGAGCCTTGAGCATCTGCTCTCTACGCACCGCGTCATCATTCTCGGCGCGTTTCTTGTAGATGTCCTGAGCGATAGGATCGGTGGCGCCTTCGCCCGCGTTGTATCGTTGCATCCCCTGCGTAGGCTGAGGGCCCTGAGCCGCCTGCGTAGCTTGGGGAAGAGCGCCGCCTCCAGCTCGGTCGCGGTTCATTTGGATCTGTTCGTGAGTCGTTTGCATCTCACGACCCAGAGCTTGCATGATCTTGCCCTGCTCAGGCGTGGGTCGTCCGCCAACAACTTGCTGTTGCACCTTATTGAGTTCGGCCTCCAGCGTTTGGAGTCGTTGCATGTCGCGCTGAATCTGAACCTCTGGGGGTACGACAGCGTTGGGATTCTGTGCGCGGAACGCAGCTTCCTCCGGGTTACGGGGCGCGGCGCGGGTCGCGCCCGGTAGCGCCGAAGGCCCGCTAGCAGGGCTAGGAGCCTGCGTAGGCGGCGCTACGGGGGGAGGGGCTAGTCCGGTAGCGCCGGGGAGAGCGCCGCCCGTAGGGGGCTGTCCCGAGCCGTCCGCGGGCATCATCCTCGTACCGCCCTGACCCGTGGGGACAGGTACGCCCTGGGGATTTCTGGCTGCGTAGTCAATCTTCTGAGTTCTGTCGTAAAGCTCGATTGCGCCGGGGATAGCCGACATCGTACCGTCGGGATTCATACGACCGGAATTCTTGGGGTCGTGACCCTTCATCAGCTCCAGCATCTGCTTGCCGCGGGCGGCGATGGTAGGATTGGAGCTCAGTGACATGGTTCGAGCCAACGCATAGTCGGACTCAGGAGCGCCTCCACCACCGGCGCGCAACTTGTCCATCTCATCCTGGTCCATCTTGCGCTTACGATTCTCTTGCATGACGAGAAGCCCCTGCTTGCGCGTAGCGGGGGACATGACCATCGCCTTGACCTCGTCAGGCTGATCGCGGAGGGCATTGGCGAGAGCCTCGCTGTTCTTACGACCCAGCTCCTTGCGCTCCCGCTCGATGTCCTGTTCCATGAACATACCGCGTCCACGGTCGAATGCAGCCATACCTGCCCCTACGGCATCCTCCATATTGGTATTCCGACGAAGCTGCAACGCCATGGCGTGACGCAGCTTCTTCTGGAGAATGTCCTCCTCAACTTGATTCTCGTCGAGGATCAGGTCATCGGGTTCCATAGTTACCCCTGCCAGATTCCGTTAGCATCGTAGCTGCCGATTCCGCCGCCACCGTAGCCCCCACCGCCTCCTTGGAAGTAACGCTGACCCAGATTCAGAATGTCGCCGCCCATGGAGTTAATAGCCGCATTACTTCGGCTATTCCCCGAGTTGATCTGAGCCGCATAGTCAGACTGGCTACCCGCCCCACCCTGAGACTGAGGGCTATAGCTACTGAACGTCGGAGAACTGGGAGTGTAGCCCCCTATGGCCAGGTTCTGTAGCTCATAGGGGAAACGCTGCATTTCCTGGGCGATACGCCAATCCTGCGCTTGCTCCTGGTTGCCGATTTGCCGACCCTGAAGCGCATAGCCGGTCTGGGCATTGTCGTAGTTCAGGTCCATCCCGTAGCGCTGCGTATTATTCTGCTGATCCATACCGTACCGGCCCTGATTGAGCTGGGCCTGTCCGTAGCGCTGGTTCCATCCCTGCTGCTGGGCTTGGTTATTGAAGTTGCCCGCGCCGATGTCCATACCTTGCATGCGCTGGCCTTCCTGACCGCCCGTAAGGATGGCTTGACGACCCGCCATGTCGTAGGCGTCGTTGCGAGAACGGCTCATGTTCTGAGCTTCGCGGTCCCAAGCAGCGCTACCGCGAGACAAGCCCATATTTGTGAGCTTCGCCTCCATGTTCGACTCATTCTGCTTCCACTGCGGGTCGAGCTGGCGCGTAGCCTGGTCGTGGTAGGCTTGGCGAGCTTGGTCGTTGTAGTAGTTACCGCCTTGCATCCCGCTCTGAATACCCCCGCCCTGACCCATGTTGATACCGCCTTGGGCTAGGTCGCCTTGACCCCCACGGGGCGTACCGCCCTGGAAGTTAGGCCCGCCTTGGTACTGAGGCTGACCAGCAGGGCCTTGCTGCGAGCCCATCATACCGCCCATACCGCCAGCCTGACCCATACCTTGGGGGCCCTGAGACGCCATACCTTCACGTTGCTGCACGTTTCTACCGTAAGCCTGAAGGCTGGGGTTCACCCCACCTTCAGCCATTCCCTGTTGGCCCTGAGGCGCCATACGGGAGCCCATGGACATGCCCATATCATTACCATCCACCTGCTGACCCATTCCGCCCTGAAAGTTACCCCAACCTTGCTGGGCCTGCTGCATACCTTGCGGATTGGTCGACTGACCCATGACCTCGTTGGGATCGTACCTGGCCATCTTATTACCAATCTGCATGTCTTGATTCTGCTCCATCTGGGGCTGCGGAGTCATATGGTTACCGCCGTGCCTCCAGGCCGCATCCTCACCGCTCGGGCCGCCAGCTTCAGCTGCTGGATTGTAGCTGGCCGACGCGACGTTACGATCTTGGGCTGGGTCAGGCATGCCGGGATGCCAGCCTTGAGGCCGCAAGGCAACTCGCTCTTGAGAGAACTTGTTGTAGGCGTCCAGATTCTGGCCGTAATCCGTACCACCCGGCCCATACTGGTTGATCTGATCGTTCGTCATACCCCGAGTAGCAGCGTTGGGCCCACCCCAGAATGAGCTTTGTGCAGAACCCATAGCCATTTGCTGACCGCTCTGTTGAGGGGGCTGCGCCCCGCCGAGACCTGCCCCCATGCCCAAGGAGCCAGCCTGGCCCTGAGCCTGGGGTTGCATGCCCCCGCCCGTCACTCCCACACGGGACGGTTGACGCTGTCCGAGGGCGCCGCCCCCCATTGATCCGGCCATTCCGAGTGCCATAGTTAGGCCTGCTGGTGAATGCGTTGTTGATCGTCAGCAATCCGCTGTTGCTCGGCTTGCCAACGAAGGAGCTGCGCCATTTGCGAGGCTTGAGCCGGGTCTTGCGCGGGAGCCGGAGCTGACGCAGGTGCCGGAGCGGGGGCAGCAGGAGCCGGAGCAGGCGTCGGCGTGACGGGAGCAGGAGTCTGCTGCGACGGGTAGCGCGGCGTCATCGGAGCCTGACCTCCGCCCTGGGGTGGGGGCATACCGCCGCCTCCCTGAGGTGGGCCCATCGGGCCTTGGGGCATACCACCACCACCACCCATCGGGGGACGCATCATCATGCCGCCGCCCGAACCAGCCTGCTTCGCGTAGCGCCCCATCGTACCAGTGGGCATCGGCCCACGCTGACCCGAGTCGCCGGTGCCGTCGGTCATCCCCGCAGCGTTAGCGAGATGGCCCAGGCCCATATTCTGATAATTCATCGGGCCTTGGGCGAACTGGATGTTGCCGGCGGCTCGCATGCGATTCGCGGCGATCTGGCGGAAGTCCTCCAGCCGAGCCTTCTCAGCCGGGTTCATCGACACCGTCTGGGTACGCCTGCCCGTTTCGGGATCAACCTCCCAGCTGGAACTGCCGTAATCGCTGTTCTGATTCGCGGAGTTGGCGAGCAGCGAATACGCCCGCTGCTCGCGGGCGAACTTGCGATCTTCCTCAGACATCCTCTGCGACGTATCCGCAGCTTTGTCGCCCGACTGCTTGTTGAGGAAGCCGCCAATAAGGCTGACTCCTGCCCCTGCTACCGCTCCCCAAGACATAGCGCCTCCTTGTCGAATTCCTCAAATGACTTTGAAATGACCTCGTCCTCTATCTCATTCACGTTGATCTTATCGGTGCCGTGAACGGTCAACCAGACTGAGTCCTCATGAGCAAACCCGGCACGCTTGGCCCCAGCCTTGGACTCAAACACGTACGGAGCTTTGATGCGAATCACGCCTTGCTCGGTCAGGACGGACAACTCGCCCGCGAGCAAAATATTGACTTGATCGAACTTGTGAATCTTCCCCGTCAATACGCAGTACTTCGGGAGGAATAACTGACGCACGTACGACTTATGACCGAAATAGTGCTGTACGGGCAACTCAATGGGGGGCAGCGTCTTGATCTGCTCTTCCAGAGCGAGCACTTTAGAACGGGCGAATGCGATCAGCTCGTTCATAGCCCAATTCCGGTTTCGAACAGGGACTCGTAGTCAGTCAGCGTGGTACGGCTGGATCCGCGTACCGCCATCTGCAACGAGAGCTTCTTACCCCAACCCAACGCCCCGAACCACTGACGGAACGATCCGCCGCCTGAGCCCCAGAGATTCTGATCCCAGATAGCAATATCCCACAACGAGGTCTCAGCCCCAGTCGGGGAGGGGGCGGTAATGAACGAGCTCAGATCGTACTCGGACCTGAATCGGGCGAAGTATGTGGGGTCGGACGCGGCCAAGCCGTACAGCTTAATACGCAGCATCCGCTTGTTGAAATTGGGAGCGTTGTAAGCGTTGAAGCCAGTCTGGAAGCGAGCGGTTACGGGATCGCCCGCCAGCGTACCGTCGGCAGATACTCCGTCAGCCGCTCCGACAAAGCCCTGAGCCACTTCCCCGAGTTCAGAGCCAAAAATGAACTTTCCACGCCAGAGCTTCGCGCTCAGGATGGGGAATTGACTTATGGTGCACCAAGCGCTATTGATGACGTTCATAACCAAATGAATCCGCAAATCCTCAATTTCGGTGAGGATCGGCGTACCCATGACGATAATCTCCTCAGTGGGGTACGGCGTCAGGGACCAGTACAAATTGTTATTGAACTGGGACACCCGAGTGGAGAGCATGGGGTTAATCTTGAATCCCGGCCCGCCCGTCATGTCGGTGGTATTCAAACGGCCTGATACGAGGTCGCTGGCGCGTACCAGACCGTATTCACTCAGGAAGAATAGATCACCCCCATTCTCACAGAAGCCCCGGCGACCATACGGGGGACGACCCATGTACCACCGACCCTTGATCTGGAACTCCGCAGCCTGATCCGGGTCAGTACCCTGGTAAATCAGCACTTCGCCCTGCTCTGAGACTACGACAAAGCTGTCGTCGATACCGTTGCCAGCATCGTACGTCCAGTTAGCGCCGAACGCCAGCGCTCCACCGCGAGAAAGCTGCTGACCAAAGTCGAAGGCGGTGACCAGCCCCGTCAAGGAGAGAAGGGGCAAGTAGTAGGCCACTGAGGAATTCTTCTTCAGGAACCAGATGCGGTTCTTCCACACCCATATGAAGCAGAAGTCCTTAGTGGTCGTTGTATCGCCGGGGGGAAATTGAATGAATCCTGCCCCTGCGCCGATGACCTTCTCCGACCAAGTCTTCACCCCCAGATCGTCTACGCTGTACGTGTAGTAGCCCGCGCCAGCGCTGACTACGCACATTACGTTTCCGGCCTCATTCGTGAAGTTGCACGAATACCACTCCCCAGGTACGTCCGAGGGAGTGGAGGGCGTAAGGCCCAGAACGGGGATCGCGCCCTGAGTCGTGATGTCGTATATGTTACCGTCGCTCGCAGGGGACGCGAAAAGAGCCGAGTAGATATCAATCTCGTCGTTGTGGACGAGGATAGAGCGGACAGCCCCGGAGAACTTGCTGACCTCAGGAACCCAATACCGCCAACCTTTACGAATCTCCAGGCCGAACGTGCGAGGAATGGCGTTATCCAACACGTAGGCATCCGTGTCGGGGAAGGACATGGTATCGTTGACGTAGTTCAGCCCGCCGATAGGCATAGCGAATCGGGTCTGTTGCTGTACTGCTTTGCGGACGGCGCTAGTACGCAGAGCCATAGCCAGTATCAGGGATGTTACGAATCGCGTTGATGTACGGGTAGCCTACGCCCGGTACCAGCGACAAGGCGGTGGCGCCTTTATCAATACCGGAGTACCAGTTAAACGCTTTCTGGAAGTCTACCATTGCCGCAGAAGCGTCGTAGCCCTCATTCTCGAACCACTTCACACGAGTATAGAGGACGACCAACTGAGGCGGGTAGACGTGGTAGTCATTATTGGCCACCATCGCGTCCATACCAGCGTCAGTATTCCCATCCCGCGCCCAGTACTTGGATAGGTACTCAAACGACAGGGGCTGAGGGTCTACCGGGGGAGACTTGACCCAGAGCAGATTGCCGCGGATACGCCACATGAAGCGGGTCGTGACCATCGCGTCACGTACGACAAGCCACTGCCAATCCTGAGCGTTGATGGGGCCGATAGCGGGGAGCTGGGTCGAGCGGTTCCACTGTGTATCGTCCGTCATTGCTCCGAAGTCTACGGGCAGATTAAATGCCTTCTCCCGCTCCAGCGGAGTACCGGAGATCAGCAACTCAACCGATTGACTGAGTTCTTGCCAATTGCACATGTATAGAAGCTCGGTGCACGCGAGATTGGCGTAGAAGCCCAGTCGCAGGATAGCCTCGTCCTGAGAGCCGGGTACAGAAGTAGTCGAGGGGTGACCTACCGATTTGGCTACGGTATTGACGACTTCAAGCAGGGTAGCGCCTGGGGCTGCGGGCATACTTGCTCCTACTGCTGAACGCGTTGCATGATAAAAGCGCTGGCCGACATGGTGACGTTATCCGCCCCAGCCAATACGCTACCCCACAGAGTGTAAATGTCTCCAGACCCAGCTACGGTATAGCCAGCCAAGGTCATAACAACTCGATTAGCTGCGCCGAGAGTAGTCTGTAGAGCCAACCATCCCGTAGCAACGCCGTTACGACGCAACTCTACCTGTACGTCTGAGTTATTGGCCCCCGCCATGCTGATCGTAAAGCTGAACTGGACGATGTTACCAACTACCGTGATAATATTGTCCGCAACAGCGCTCGCGACCAATTGACCGGGGGTACTGACGATAACCGTATCGAATATGTTGAGCTGGACGGGGACAGTAGTTAGCGCCGCTACTACAGGAGTTACTCCGCGCAACGCCCCGAATGACGGAGTCATACTGTCTACGATATTCCCCAGGGAGAGGCGAACGGCTGCGGGAGTGATGAGCTCCGTATTGTTGTCCGGAAACAGCGCCGCTATCTCCGCGATCAGTTGCGCTGTCGTCTTAATGGCCATTAGTCGAATCCGGTGTCGAAACCGTTACTGAAGGCGTTGGTAGCCGCAGCAGTAATAGCCGCGCAGACCGTACCATTCGCCGCCATCGGCCATCCTGATACGTACCGGGCAATGGGGAGAGTCTCGTTGACGATCATCGCGCCCTGAAACTGCATCCCCTTACCCGCGTTGAATTGGACGGGAACCGCGACCTCAGACGTAATGACCTTCAAAGCCTGCGGTACGCCGCCAACGGCCCATCCCGCGTTATGCAGGTCAGGGTTGGAGCCAGTTATCTTGATCGCGCCGGTGGCGGAATACGCCAATCCTGCGTTGTAAGTCGCGGGCGCAGCGTTGGTCGAGTCCATCAGGACTCGACCCGCCGCGTTCAGAACGGCTCCGTTGTTCACTTCTTGGCGACGGCCTGGACTTCGACTTCCAACTTCGGCTTCGTCGCCATCAGAGCGGCTACCTGCTCCTCCAGCTCCTTGATACGGGTGTTCGTGCCGGATGTCGCCTCCAGGAAAGCCAGTGACTTGGTACGGTCGGCGTGGAAGCCGGGGAATTTCTGGCCGACGTTGTCGTTGGCGTTGGCCAGCTGCTCGACGGTATGGATACCGAAGAACTTGTACTCCTCCACCTTCGACCGGGTCATCCAGGGTACAGCCTGGAGCGGCGTACCGATGATCTCGTCACCCTTGCCGGCGCGGAACTTGGCGTAGTGGTCAGCAAACCGACGCTTGTCGTCCTCGCTGGCCACGCGGTCGATGATCGAGAGCTTGTCGCCGGGGGTCAGGATGTTGACGTGCTCGACGTCAGCGTAGATGGGTCGCCCCGCTTCCTTGGACAGCGTTCCTTGGAGCATCGGGCGCGTGTAGAAACGGACGTGGAGCTTGTTGTCCATCGCGAAGCGCGCATCCGTCTCTTGAACGGCGTCGGGAACGGATGACCAGTCAGTCGGGGCGAGTTCCATACAGTACCTCTTAGGTGATGGCGGCGGAAGCCGTCGTGGATGAGCCGAATTGCGAGTTGCCCGTTTCGAGCTGGACGCCGGAACGGTTCGTCCAACCCGCTTCGATGGCCGCGCCGTTAGCAACGGGAGCGACTGCCGTAACGAGCTTGGTACCGAAGCCAGTGAACGCCGGGCCTGCCCCACCGTCGCGACTGCCTCCATTACCCCAGCCAAGCAGCGGCTGTACAGCGTAGGGATTGGGCGTCGTCGGGGCCGTCAGCGTATTGGCCGTACTGCGACCGCCGCCGATAGCGAGCAACCGGGCGTCGGGAGCAGCCACTACGCTCGGCAATGATACGCCGGGTTGGTAGTCGTCGGTGAAGTTGTCCACCGTCGCCGGGATGGCTGCGGAGAACAACGGGGGCGAAATGCCGGGCACCTTGGTATTGAGGCCGTAGCCGATGCCGGTGCTCAGCGCGCCCGTGGAGACGTCGGTCAGATTCGGAACCAAGTCGGACAACTTGGGCTGGTAGATGTTCGACGGGTACACCTTCGCGTCGAACGGCGACCCCTTGGGGCCAGAGAACGGGGACATCAGGACTGCTGCCCCGAGCGTAGGATTGGCGGCTGGTGTACCCGCCATGTTTGATGCAGCCATGCGCTTCTCCTCAAAAAGAGCCGGGAGTTGCCCCCCGGCCCCAGACAGGTTACGTCGAGACCAGACGGCCCTGGAACTGGCTGCCCGATGCCGTCAAGTTACCCGCCCAGCCCAGAATCTGAACTTCGGCGTCCTGGTTGATCGCGTAGCGCCGGTTGGGCGACAGCGGAACCATGTTACGCGCCGAGTGCGGGCGAAGGAAGATGTACTTGGTGTTGAGGAAGAAGCCGGTCTTGGGCGGGCAGAAGCCACCGATACCGCCGTCCAGGACGACGTCAGCGTCCATGTACTTCAGCGTCGGGAAGCCGAGCTTGCCGGTTTCCGTGCCCGTGAAGCGCTGCTGCGCTTGCAGGGACGCCAGGTACATCATCCAGAACTGATTGTCGAACACGATCAGGTCGGGACGGTCGCTGCCGCGGACGAGCTCAGCCCAGAGGCCGTTGCACGCCTCTTGGATGTTCGCCGCCGTCATGACGCCGGGAACCGACAGGTCCGCCGACGAGAACAGCTGCGAGCGCCAGAACGCCCAGGTAGCGCGGTCGATGCCACCGTAGACGCCGATCAGCGGGTTGGTCGGAACGGCGGCGTTGAGGCCGGTCAGTTCCTTGCCGCCCGAGCCGGTGCCGTCGGAGTACAGCCCGCCGGCCATCAGGTTGGCCATCGTGGCCTCGGCCACGTTGATCCGACCCTCCAGCAGGTCGATCATCTGCTCACGCCCGGCATTCTGGAGTTGCTCCAGGCCCGACATGATGACCGGGCACGCCAGCTGCTTGATGGCGTACTCGGCTGCGCTGATGACGTCTTGCGCCGCGACCGGCAGGAGGTCGTAGCCGCTGTACCAGCCGCCGTTGCCGTTCTGGGCAAAGGACAGCTCTTGCATGATCGTATTGCCGCCACTGAACGACTTGACGTTGCCGCGCTGGTTGAGCTTCATGCTCAGCGCGTTGTTCTTTGTGACGTTGTCCGCGATTGCTCGCGAACGATTCTGAATCGTCGTGGCGACGATGTCAGTGACTGATGGGAATGCCATGTCAGGCTCCTATAGGGATGAGTGTTCTTCGAAAGCTGCTTCGATGGACTCGCGCAAGGACATATTGCCGGGGGCAGCTTGAGCCGCGCCTGCTGCTGCGGGGGCTCCACTGACCGAGGACGATGCCTTACGGGCCGCAATTGCACGATTGGTCTTTGTTGCCGCGCGTGATTGGGCTTCCCTTTGTAGGAGGATCTTGCGGGTATCTTGGTTGGCCCATACGGCTGCCGAGTAGGCGTCTTCAAGGGTTTTGGCCCTCCCAGACTCTATCAGGTCAGCCATCAGGTCACGGACATCCGCGATGAACTCATGCTTCGGGTCTGCTGCAAACGCTGCCAAGGCCCGTTCTGCGGCCAAGGCTGATTCGTGGTTCTGCTGCGAGGATTGTTGCTGCAGGACGGCATTCGCCCGAGCAGCAAGTTGTTGGGCCTCAAATACTTCAGGAGGCATCTGAATCCGGCGAGTCAGGATTGCGTCCAACGTACGCAAGTCCACGCCGTAAGACTGTACTATGTTCGCGACGACTTCAGCTCGTTCCTGGGGAGAGCCCGAGGACAGCATCTTGACGGACGTGAACATATCGTTGAGTAGAGCTTCGGGGGCAACGCCCGCCGAAGCCAGTTGCTCTTGAAAAGGGGCCAGATGAGCAGCTACCTCATCCGCAAGACGGATTTTCGGGCCCACGGAACCGATGAGGCGCATTCCATCGCTCTCGCGCCTGAGAACCTCTTCCTGGACCTCGCGGGGGAGAGAATTCCACTTCTCCCGCACGGCGGGCTTCCATTGCGCCGGAGCTTTCAGCTCGGTAGAGGGCGCGGCAGGAGGTTCCTGCGCCGGAGTTGCAGACGGCGGCTGTGAGACCGCCGGGAGCGGAGCGGTGTCGGACTCAGCGGCAACCGGGACAGGGCTCGGTTGCGGCTCTTCCGTACCAGCCGACGCAGGAACCAACTCGTGATCGGGGTCGTGCTCTTCGACAGCGTCCTCGATGATCTCTCGGAGGCTGAGTTCCTCGACTTCCAGTGGTTCTACAACTTCGTCAGGGGTATCGAGGCTCATGGCGTGAGTTTATCCTATTTTTGGGAAAAAGTCTATCTATTTCGCTTGGACTCGAGCTGATGGATCGCTCGTCCGATGTCGTCGCGGGTTACGGTGCCCTTCTTGCCGGTATAGTAGTCAGCACGCTCCTTTGCGGCCTTCGCCCACGTCTGCGTGAAGTCGTCGGCGGTCGTGAGGTTATTACGCCGCATATACTCCCGATGCTTGGCGCGGGAGGATATATCAGTACCGTCGGTGGCCTTGAGCCCCTCATAACTGCGGTCGTTCCACAACGCGGAGTCAGAATCGCGAGTGGGCTGCTCGTAGTCCAGCCCCACCTCGACCAGGCAGTCGTCCGCAGAGCTCCAGACAAATCGACGTTTCACTTCTTGGACCTCCCACGCTCCATTACTGCGCCGCGAGCATTCTCCTCAAAGTCAATGGCGCTCTGCTGTTGCTGACGCCACATCTTCTGCCGTTCAATCTGGTCTTGGATACCGGCAGTTTCCATCTTCATCTGGTTAGCCTGACGTCCCTCCATCAGCTTCATCTGGTTCTGCTGGGTCACGAGAGCCATCTTCTGCTGCCCTTCTTGGGCAGATTGGCGGAGCTTCTGCTGACCCTCAGCCTGACGGAATTGCAAGTCTTGCTGGGCGAGCTTCGCATCTTGCTCTCCCTGCTTCTCCATGAGCTGGATCTCGGCCTGTACCTTCTGCTCTTCAGGCGTCGGTTGCGGCGGCTCGGGATTGGCGAGCTTCTGTTCCAGAGCACGGAATGTGCGATCAAGTTCACCCTCGAATTTCTTACCAACCTTGAAGCCGGCCAGAGAGAATTGCAGCAGTTGCATGAGGAACGGGCCCATCAGAGGATCGCCCTGCATCGTGGGGAGAACCTCCTTCAGGTAGTTCGTGATTGTCATCATGTATTCCATCCGATCTTGCTTCTCGGCCTGGAAGTCGATGTCGCTGAGGGTGTCGCTCTCTACGCGGGCGCGCAATATGAAGTCCGGTTCCTTGATGAGCTGGAGCGCTTGCTGAATCAACTCCTGGTCTTCACCCATGAACATGGCCTGGGATAGCTTCACGATCTCCTGGATGTCCATATGCTTACGCATCAGCTGGACTTGAATGTTGAATACCGTCGAGCAGTACTGGACCACGTTCTTCTGGCGCTCCTGGACCCGCATGGAAGCGTACTGAGTCTTGATCTTCTGCGCCCCGAGCGTCTCAGACGCCTTCGACTGACCGCGGATGATGTCCGACATGCCCGTGATCTCGTAAATCTGGTTCTTCACGTCCTCACGGTTACGAGTCAACTGCTCGATGGTCGCGATGATCTGGTCGAGCGGGAGCCAATCCACGACGCCCTTGATTCCGCCCTTCTCAGCGAAGGCCGCCCACTGGTCGACGGGAACCATGGTATTCTCGGCAGCGTTGTTGACGAGAGCGACCAATTGAGAGGCCGACTTGTCGTACACGCCCGCGACCCGGCAAGCCCGTACGAGCAAGCTGATCCGAGTATTGATCTCGTTCAGCTCTCGGTACTGATCCTTAGCGTACTGGTAATCCGGGATGGGGAGATATTGCCCGTTGCTGCAAGTCGCCATGAGGATCGGCGGGCAGGGGAAGAAGTCATCCAACTCCAGGAAGTCATCCTTCTCATCCAGCAGACCCTCGTAGCTCTTGCAGAGCCAGTAGACCTTCTCAGAGGGCTTGTCCCAGATTTCGTAGACAACGGCCTGCTGGAAGACCATATTCTTGGTCTCGACGCTGTTGTCGGTACGCTTGGGCGAGTAGTCCAGGGATACAGCCTTACCCTTCTTGGCGCCGAATCGCTTGACGAGCTGATCGCGCGTCAGGTACGTTTTCCGCGCGATCCAGCGGACTTCTTCGAAGCAGCGGGCGGGACTCCAGATGAGATCCTCCCAGTAAACGTACTCATCCAGAATTTGCTCACCCACGACTTCATCATACTCCAGCGGCTCGGCGTGGGTGTCGACAGGTCCAAGGGGATCTGGGCCACCGGTAATGGTTTCTTGCGTGGGTTCGACATTCTTTGGCGCCTCCATGGTACGGTGCTCGATGTCGGCGTGGTACGTATGCCACGAGACGCCAGCTCCGGGGACCAGCATGTCCTGTACGACCTGCCTCATAAGGTTGGCGGTGCAGAAATTGCGGTTATTGTGAGCCGAAATGGCCCGTTCCAGGATTTCGCAGGCTACGCGAGCCACATCGTCGGATGGGTCCTTGAATTCACGCTCGACGCTGGGTTGGGGCGACTGATTCATCAGTGCCGTAGCCAGAATATTGACGTTTGCAGCGAATAGGTTGTATCGACGCTCCATACTGACGTCGACCCCACTCACCTCGGCGGCTTCTGAGCGGAATTCCTTGACGATTTTGCGACCACGGCGACGGAATTTCTCCATCTCTTTGTCCGCAGCGACGAGTTCGCCAACCCAACGTTGGTATGTACCGCCTTCAGGGGCTTCCGCCTCCTCAAGCGATCCGATCTTGGTATAGCTCTCAGCGGCGGCCATCAGAATTCTCCAGCCCGTAGCGCGGGATTGGTGTGGCGGTGTGAAAACAAGTCCTCAAGGCTGAACTCGTAGTGAGCGCCTTGGGCCATACGTTCGGGGAGAATCAATTTCGACTTCGCGGGCTGAAGATTGGTGAAGATCACGCCCAGATAGCGGAATGCATCGGCAATATGGGAGGACCAGTCGTGGACGGGGCGATCACGGTAACAACCGAGCTTCTCGTCCCAGTCTCGACGGTACGACTTCATTGCCTCGATGGCCCCTGAAGTAAGGGATTTGTTCCAGTAGGTAAATGGGAGTAGTTTCCTGGCGGAACTGATTCCGTCACGGAGCTTGTGATCGGGGACGAGCCTGGGTCGGAACCCTCGACGGATGGTTTGCTCAACAATTGAGCGTCCGGTCTGGAGATTCTTGGCGCGGGCGTCGTGTGGGAGGTAGATGTCGCGAACATCGTGTGATTCCATCTCATCGAGGTAGTGATCCCACTCTTGCTCGTTGTTTGAATAGACCTCGTGGACGAGTATTCCACTGGGCCCCTTCTGGAAGAAAATCAGGACAGTATCGTCGGTGTAGCCCAGGTCGGTGATGACGTCGAGGGGCAGATTCGGGTCCAGGGCGTACTCTTTGATACGGCCCTCAGCCTCCGCCTGCTCCATTTCGGCGCCATAAATCGCACCTTTGAGGGCGGCGTCGAATGAGCACTCCATCTCCTGAAGGTAGTCAGAGTCGTCCATCTGACTCTTCAACATCGCAAGCTCGTCTGGGGGGATAATCCCCGACTCAGACGCCTTCAGCATCATTGCGAATCGTGCCGGATCGCCCTCAGATTGACGATATGAGTCGTAGGCGTGGTTCTTACCCTTGGGAGTACCCATCTTGACGAGCCAGCCTTGGCGGTCGGATAGGCAGGGAAGAATGATCTGAGAGACCAAACTGGGTCTCATCATGGGGAATTCGTCCAGGACGGCTCCATCCAGGTAGATACCGCGCAGGGCGTCGATGTTCTCCGACCCTAACAGGTAGATTTTGGCCTCGTTCTTGAGGGTAACCCTCAATTCTGACTCGTGCTTCTCTTCAATCAGCGGGGCGCTGTATTGCTTGACGTATTCCCATGCGATACGCTTGGCCATCTGGTACGTGGGGGCGATATACGCCAATTGCGGGCGCTTATGGGGACACTCCAAGGCGCCGATCAGGAGGTCGTTGACGGCTGCGACGGTCTTACCGCTGCGTCGATGGCAGACGAGGTCAGCAAATCGGGCCTTCCTGTTGTGGAAGGGGAGGAATTGCGGCCGCGGCGTGTAATCGAGGTGAATCTTGGGCATTAGTCGCTCGTGCTGCTGAGATACTTGACTACGTCCGCCATTTGACTGGGGTCATAGGGACCAAAATGTTCCGTACGAATGCCGCGGTTACGCAGAGCTTTAGCCACGTCTATGCTTGCAGGGTCGGTTGGTAGAGCTACACCAGCTATCTTCTCAGGAGTAAATGCTAGCGGCCCCTTGGTCTTCAATTCGGCGTATTCTGAGGGCATATAGGCCGCACTTCTCAGAAATTCTTGTGCGTCCGGATCGCCAGCCTTAGCCGCTTGACGTACGAAGTCCTTGTTCTCCCCTACAGTAAGATAGCCGGGCATGGGACGACTGTGATCCCTCAGAAGTTTACCGATCAACGCATTCTGATCGTCCTGCGCACCCCTGATAGTATCCGCATCTGTCTTCAAGAGGTTCGCACCTCTTGGATCCCGCTCAAATTGCTTGAAGGAGCCAAATTTGGGGGAGGATTCGATGGCCAAATCGTGGCCTACGTCACCGGTTGTACCCTCAAACTCCTTCAATCGGACGGGATACTCACCGAATCGCTGCTCCAGACGCTTCTTCGGGTAGTGCATACCCTTCAGAGTGTCGTAGTCCCGACCACGTAGAGTGTAGGCGTCCCGATTGTAAAGCTCACCGGGATGGTTAAGAGGGTCCAAAGCTCCTGGACGGGGTACGATCAAGGGGCTATCTTTACCAGCGAAGGGAACCCCGTCAGCGTGCTTACTATTCCAGATGGCGAAACTGGGGCTGGATAGCTCTTTGTGCGGCTTACCGTGGATATCAATTAGATTGTAAGCTCCGCCGGTGGCGTGCGTCGCTTCCAGATTATGGTCTCCACCCTTACGTATGGCCTGCTTACCGCCCTTGTAGTTCGTCCCGCCTGGCAGATTCTCCGCGAGAATGAAGTCGTCGGGAGTCTCGTGACGGAATGAGGGAGGAATCTGCTTCTTGACGACCTCAGCGCGATCCTTCCACTGGTCCACCATGCGAGCCTCTTGCTCGCCCAGATTCTTGAAGTAGCGCTCAAGAGCTACATCGTCAATCTTTATGTCGCTGAGCTTACCCTTCTTGTCTAGTTTGCGTAAGGCGTCGGCAATGTGACCGGAATTGGCTCCTGCGTCAAAGCCCTCGGTGGCCTGAATGGCGTGCTGAATCTCGTGTAGTATGACGCCCCTGAGCGTTTCCGCGTTACGGGCACTCGCGTCTATCTCAGGAAATGTGGGGATACCGCCGGGGATGTCCAGATAGGTAGCGCCCTGCTTCTGATGGCGGTACTCACCCCCATAGTTCCACTTGTCGCCGAAGCCGCCTGAGATACGAACGTCTCTCAGATGGGGGTAATTCTTGAACAGCTCAGGATGGTCGACGTAGTCAGAAAGCCTGCCGTCGATGTCGCCCATTCTGAGCGCCTTCTCCGTGAGCTTATAACCCTTGTCGCTTATCTCAAACTTCGGAGGGGCGTGATTCTCTTTGCCCATCTCAACGCCCTTCGTCCGCCAATTCTCCTTGGTGAACTCCTTCTCCTCAGCTGGAGTCCGTTTCTTGGAGTGGAAGGCCTGCTCCACCTCGTCCATCTGCTTATGGGGAGCATTCTTAGCCAGTCGCCCGCCAATTACCTTCTTGACCACTGACCCCAGTTTGCCCCACGGCATGAGGCCGGCTGCGCCTAGGCCCATCTCTACGGGGTCATTGGCGCGGCGTCCCCGCTCAATATCTCTGGCGGCCATAGCCTGACCGATACCGGGGATGAATCCTGCTACGCCCTCGACGAGCATATCGGGGATGCTGCTCTCCTGAGGATCCAGAGACGTGTATTGCCGTAATTTACGGGCTATGAGGCCTGGCTCGTACTCCCCGCTGGTCGGTTGCTCCTCGGGGCTCATGTGGGGGCAACGTCGATGATCTGTGGGGGAGAACGACCTGACGTGTCTCGGGCGTTTAGCCAGCTGAGCTCGACTTTGATCGCCCCACCGTCTGCTCCAGTAACCTGCGCGGGGATCAATTTACTGTAGAGGGCAAAGAATTGCGTCGGGTGGGTATGGGCCCAATGGGCAAGGCGGGGAATGCCTCCGATGAGCTCAAAGGCGTGCTGGAACTGGAGCCTGACGTTCTTCGTCCTGGTGTAGTCGGGCAGCTTGGGCGCGGTAGCAAGAGCGTTGAGGTTCTCCTCAACCTCGTTGAGGCTGGGCGTGATGGGGCCTTCGTTCTCCATCTGCTCTGTGGCCGAGGCCGTGAGTTGCTTAGACTGGCTGTCCATTGGTTGTGAAGGTGCCGGGACCAAAACTGCCTCCGTAGATGGGGGAACCGCTGTCAGCTGAGCCGGGACTGTTGGGGGACCAAATATTGCCGGGGCGGGTGAGGACTAGCTGGGCGTAGACCTGCGTCGTACGGGCAGAGTAGGCGGCGCTCTGGGCCTGTGCTTGGGCCCAGAGCGCTGCTCTACGGCTGTCCTCTTGGACGCTCACGTCTTACTCCGGGCAGATTGGCTCGCTGCCCTCGCCCAATGGGTAGAAGGGCTTGGCTGGCTCGGGCGGGGGCACATTGATCGGCACTTCGGTCTCGGGCTGCTCTTCGGGCTTGGGGGCTGGTTTGGTAGTGGCCATTCTACGCTCCTCTGTTCAATTAGGGGATAGTACTATAGATCAGAGAGAAAGTAAAGGGATTTCGGTTGGTAGTTGATGGGTCGTTAGAATGCTGGATATTTAGCTGCTGGGGTACTTAGCTGCTGAGGTACTTAGCTGCTTCTAATTTAGCTGAGGGATCGTTCCGCTGCCTACCTTAAGCTGAGGGATCGATTCGGTGAAATATTAGGCGGCGGGCCAGTAGTACATACCCCTCCCCACCCCACCCCGCCGCCTCGACCCCCCCACCGAGCTAGACGGTACGAGAAAAGCGAGAGTCACGCGCTTCGCGCTAGGCCACGGAAGGGCGAGGGCGAGCTAGACGGTACGAAAAGGCCGGTGGTTGGTAAGTGCTTACTAACTTGCCGACCGGCCCGGTTGGTAGGTGCTAACCTAAGACCCTTCGGCTGGTAGGGTCTTTGGCGCCGGGCGCTACGGATCGGGAACGGCGGGAACGGAACGGGGGGGGGGTAAAT